>ENA-OSEY01000376-OSEY01000376.1-marine-metagenome-genome-assembly--contig:-NODE-376-length-32996-cov-5.084814_pt1 | contig 32996 bp, 35 predicted proteins | sample MGYA00248465_ERZ534230 | MGnify/ENA primary metagenome ERZ534230 (study PRJEB26409, sample SAMN06344110) | marine metagenome | isolation source: Sea water from surface | place: Atlantic Ocean:Southern... | reverse complement strand
CGAAAAAAATATAAAGAAGCTTTTTCCCAAAAACATGGAGTAAGTTTAGGATTTATGAGCTTTTTTACTAAGTCTGTTACTAGAGCACTTGAGATGTTCCCAGACGTCAATTCAATGATTGATGGTGATGAAAAAATATCTTTCAATTATAGTGATATTAGTATTGCAGTTTCAGGACCAAAAGGACTTATGACTCCAGTCCTAAGAAATGCTCAAAAATTATCATTTTCATCTGTGGAACAGGAGATTAAAAGATTAGCTGATAGCGTTAGGAATAAGTCAATTACTGTAGACGACTTAACAGGCGGTACGTTTACTATCTCAAATGGAGGAGTATTTGGTTCAATGCTATCAACTCCAATAATTAATCCCCCTCAATCAGGGATTCTTGGCATGCATAATATAATTCAAAGACCAGTTGCTGTTGATGGTAAAGTTGAGATTCGACCAATGATGTACTTAGCGTTATCATATGATCATAGAATTATTGATGGTAATCAATCTGTAGGATTTTTAATTGCAGTCAAAGAGGGTGTTGAGGACCCTGAAAATCTTCTGATGGATGGAAAAATTCAAAAATCATTAGGACTTAATTAATTTGATTGATACACACACTCATTTATACTTAGAACATTTTAGTGAGGATATCACAGGTGTAGTTAATCGAGCTTTAGATGCTGGAGTTGAGAGGTGCTACTTACCATCGATAAATTCAAAATATAATAGCAATATGTTAGAATTAGAAAAAAAATTCCCAGGATTTTTTTATTCGATGATTGGATTACATCCATGTTACGTCAATGATGATTACGATTCTGAGTTAGAATTTGTAAAAAATAAAATTATTGAACATGATTATAAAGCTGTAGGAGAAATTGGTATTGATCTTTTTCATGAAAAAAAATTTTTAAATCAACAAATTTTTGTTTTTGAAGAACAGATAAAACTAGCATTAGAAAATGATCTTCCAATTGTAATCCATTCCAGAGAATCTTTTAATGAGATATACGAAATTTTAAAAAAATTTAAATCTCAAAAATTAAGAGGAATCTTTCATTGCTTTACCGGAGATTTGGAGCAGGCAAAAAAAATTATTGACCTTAACTTTTACATTGGTATTGGTGGGGTAATAACTTTTAAAAATGGAAAAATTTCCGACTTCCTAAATTCTATTCCTATTGAAAAACTAGTATTAGAAACAGACTCTCCGTACCTAGCTCCTTCTCCATATAGAGGTAAAAGAAATGAAAGCTCTTATTTAAAAATAATTGCTGAAAAAATTGCTGATCTATATGGTTTAAATTTGGATGAAGTTTCAAAGATTACAAAGAATAACTCATTAAACATTTTTGGAAATTAATTATTTAAATAATTTTATAAAATAGAGAGGTGGCCGAGCGGTTTAAGGCGCACGCCTGGAAAGTGTGTATTCTAGAAATGGAATCGAGGGTTCGAATCCCTTCCTCTCTGCAAAAAAATAGTTATATTAACAAAAACCAAATTATGTATAATTCAAAAATTTCGGGTTTAGGGATGTATGTTCCTGAAAATGTTGTTACAAATGATGATCTTTCAAAAATTATGGATACCTCCAATGAATGGATAATTGAGAGAACAGGAATAAGAGAAAGAAGACATATAAAAAAAGGTGATGGTAACTCGACTGTTGTGATGGGGGTAAAAGCTGCTAAAATTGCAATAGATAGAGCAGGTATCCATAAAGACGAAATTGATTTAATTCTTTTTGCAACCTTAAGCCCTGATTTTTATTTCCCGGGAAGTGGTGTTCTAGCTCAAGACCAGTTAGAAATTCCAAATTGTCCTGCAATGGATATAAGAAACCAGTGTTCAGGTTTTATATATGCCATCTCAACTGCCGATCAATTCATTAAAACAGGTATGTATAAAAATATACTTGTGATTGGTTCAGAAAATCACTCTGGAGGATTAGATTTTACAACAAGAGGAAGAGGTGTAAGTGTTATATTTGGTGATGGTGCAGGTGCTGCTGTTGTTACTAGGGAAGATGACTTATCAAAAGGAATTCTTTCATCTCACTTGCATTCTGAAGGAAAGTACGCTGAAGAACTTTCACTGATTGGACCTAGTACTAATAGGTGGGTCCCAGAAATATTAGAAGCAAATGATCCTGACGATATATCTTATTATCCATATATGAATGGCCAGTTAGTTTTCAAAAACGCTGTAGTAAGATTTTCAGAGGTGATAATGGAAGGTCTAAATAAAAATAATCTTCAACCTGATCAAATAGATATGTTAATTCCACATCAGGCAAATCTCAGGATATCTCAGTTTGTTCAAAAAAAGTTTGGTCTATCCGATGATCAAGTTTATAATAATATTCAGAAATACGGAAATACCACTGCTGGATCAATTCCAATTGCGTTAACTGAAGCTTGGGAGGAAGGAAAAATAAACTCAGGAGATATTGTTGTTTTGGCAGCCTTTGGGAGTGGATTTACTTGGGGTAGTTCAATTATTAAATGGTAAAAATTAAATAAAATGTCATTAAAAAAAATATCTCTTATAATTGTTTTAGTTTCATTATACTTTATTATCAATTATACTTTTCTATCTGATCAGAGTTCTTTGTCTAATTTCAGCTATACTTCAATGGAAGATTATGTTGAATCTACAAAAGATGAGTTTAGCTATAAAATTGAAGATATAATTTATGAAGATGATTGGACGGGTTATCATATAAAAATGATATCAGGTGAGTGGTTAAATTCAAAAAAAGTAGATCAAGTTGAATGGTGGCACTATGTAGATATCATTATTCCTAAAGAAGTTCAAACCACGTCCGGAATAATGTTTATTGACGGAGGTGTTAAAGAGGAAACCTTTTTTAGATTAGATGCTGAATCAGCTGAATATGCAGTAGAAACTAAATCTGTTATTGTAAATGTTAGCAATATTCCTTTTCAGCCTATTAATTTCTTAGATTCTGAACAGGGATCATTTTATGAAGATGATCTTATAGGATATGCATGGAACGAATTTTTAAAATCAGGAGCCGATCAAAAATATTCTGAGTGGCTACCTAGATTTCCAATGACCCGTGCTGTAATTAGAGCTATGGATCTAGCTCAAGAAATTACTCTGCAAAATAATCTAGATCTGCAAGATTTTGTAGTTTCAGGTGCTTCAAAAAGAGGATGGACAGCGTGGTCAACTGCAGCAATTGATGATAGGGTTGTGGGAGTTGCACCAATGGTAATTGATATGCTTAATCTAGTTCCTTCATTTGAAAATCATTATAGAAGTTATGGTGAATTCTCTCCAGCTGTTTCATCTTATGTTAAATATGATATTCAGGATTGGTTAGAGACAGATGAATTTAAAAAACTCATGAGCTATGTAGAGCCTTATTCTTTTTTGGATAAGTATACTATGCCTAAATATATTATTAATGCAGGTTCAGATGAGTTTTTCTCAACAGACTCCTGGAGGTTTTATTATGATCAGTTACCTGATGATAAGATCTTAAGATATGTCCCAAATTCAAATCATTCCCTCAGTGGCGGTTACCTCAACAAAGATCTTATGGCTTATTTCTACAGAATTATAAATGATATTAATTTTCCATCTTTAAAATGGACATTAAATAAAAATATCATTGAGGTTGAGTTAGATTATCAAGATGATTATAATGTTTCAATATGGACTGCAATAAATGAAGAAGGAAGAGATTTTAGATTGTGGGAAAAAGGTGAGCTATGGTCAGAAGTTAAAATTGATAAATCAGATGATAATAAATTTTTAATAGATATAGATCAAGAATTCAACGGATACAAAGCTGTAATGATGGAGTTTACAATCGATCCAGATTCTAAGTTTCCTTTAATAATTTCAACTGGGCCATATGTTTTTCCAGATACTTATCCATATGAAAAATACATATCTAAAAAATAGTATTTACAAAGATTAAAAAGATAAATTATCAAACTAAAAAAAATTTGAATCAAATAATAATTTTTATATCTTTCGTAACTCAATTAATGAAAATATTATAAATATGAAAAAAATATTATTCGCATTGATCCTGTCTGTTTTTGCTTCTTCTTTGTTTACAACAAATGTTTTTGCTACTACAACAGTCAATAGTGTAATTACTATTCAGGATTCAGAAGATGAACCAATGATGGAAGCTACTTCAGATGAAGCTTCAGCAGGTTTTACTCAAGAATTAAAAAAACGTTTTATTGAAGGTGGTCCAAGTTTTATGGGAATTGTACTCATATGTTTGATCCTTGGTCTTGCAATTTCAATAGAAAGAATTATTTATCTTAATTTATCAACAACTAATACAGATAAGTTAACAGGTGATGTAGAAGATGCATTAAAATCTGGCGGTGTTGAAGCTGCAAAAGAAGTATGTAGAAATACTAAAGGTCCAGTTGCATCAATTTTCTATCAAGGTTTAGATAGAGCAAAAGACGGAGTTGATTCAGCTGAGAAAGCAGTTATATCATATGGTGGTGTTCAAATGGGTCAACTTGAAAAGAATGTCTCATGGATATCTTTGTTTATAGCACTTGCACCGATGCTTGGATTTATGGGTACTGTAATTGGAATGATTACTGCTTTTGATAGAATTGAAGCCGCAGGTGATATGCAGCCATCCTTAGTTGCTGGGGGTATTAAAGTAGCACTTTTAACAACTGTATTTGGTCTTATTGTTGCTATTATACTGCAAGTATTTTATAACTACATTGTAGCAAAAATTGATTCAATTGTAAATGATATGGAAGATGCTTCAATTACTTTAATTGATATTCTTTCTGCTCAAAAAAAATAATTTTATATGAACTTGCTGAAAATAACTAAGATAGGTTGTATTGCACTTGGAATATTAGGGATTATCTTCCTTTTTATAGTATTTGCAACAGGTGATGATACTATAAAAATGTCAGCTGCATCAGGAGAATTTGGTGTCATTACTCCCATAATACTTCTTAGTCAGTTAATACTTTTAATAGCTATTATTGTAACTCTCGTGTTCTCGTTAAGAGGTTTAGCAAAAGACAAGGCAAAAATGAAAAGTGCCTTAACCTCTGCTGGCTTATTCTTAGCAGTCGTAGTTGTAGCATTTTTTCTTTCAAGTGGTGTTGAAACACCAATGAGAGATGGTAAAGTTCTATCGGCTATTGGCTCACAACTTGTTGGAACCGGAATCAGAGTATTTTATATTTTAGCTATAATCGCAGTTGGATTGATGATTTTCTCGGGAGGCACAAGATTTATTAAAAAATAGTATATGGCAAGAAGAAAGTCTCCAGAAGTTAATGCGGGATCAATGGCAGATATTGCATTTTTGCTGCTAATATTCTTTTTAGTTACAACTACAATTGAGACCGATAGTGGAATAAATAGGAAATTGCCTCCAATGGAGGAACAGATTGACCCACCAATAATTAGGCAAAAAAATATCTTCACTGTTGTAGTAAATAAGAACAATCAATTGTTAGTTGAAGAAGAATTAACCGACATTAAACAATTAAGAAGCCTTGCTGTTGATTTTCTTGATAATGGTGGAGGATCTGGTGAAGAGTTTTGTGACTATTGTCAAGGTGATAGGGATCCAAGATCGTCTGATAATCCTGAAAAAGCAATTATTTCGTTAAAAAATGATAGAGAGACGGAATACAAAGTATATATAGCTGTTCAGAATGAATTAGTAGCAGCTTATAATGTCCTAAGAAACAGAGAATTTGCTAGACTTTACCCAAATGAAGGGCTTACATATGTCGAGGCAGATCTAAAATATTCTGATCCAAGAACTTCAATTGATGATAAATCTGACTTAAAAGAAAAATTAGATGTTATAAAAGCATTGTATCCTCAGAAATTATCCGAGGCTGAACCAAGTAAAGTAAATTAATTATGGCGAAATTTAAAAAAAATAAAAGTGGAGATCTTCCCGCAATATCAACTGCATCACTTCCGGATATAGTTTTTATGTTATTGTTCTTTTTTATGGTGGCTACAGTTATGAGAGATAATACTCTTATGGTTCAAAATACTCTTCCTGCCGCTGATCAGGTTCAAAAGCTTGATAAAAAAGATAGGGTAATATATATATATGCAGGCAAACCATCCAGTAGATACATCGATACCTACGGAACATCTGCGAAAATACAACTTAATGATAAGTTCGGTACTGTTGAAGAGGTCGGAGCTTTTGTACTTGCAGAAAGAGCTGCAAAGAGACAGGAACTTCAAAATGTTCTCACAACTGCTTTAAAAGTTGATAGTGAAACCAAAATGGGTATTATAAGCGATATTAAGCAGGAGTTACGTAAAGTAAATGCTCTAAAGCTAAACTATACAACAAGAGTTGGAGATTACACTCAAAATTTCAACTAATAAAAAATTAGTAACCATAATTTACATGATGAGCCTTGGCTTATATTCTCAATATAGCCCTGATTCTAAATTTTACAGAGAGGATCAATTTTTCATAGGTTCTACTTACTTTATTCAAACTGAAAAAATTGATGAATTTAAGCAAAACGGATTTTCAGGTAACTTCCAAGTAGGGTTTATAAGAGACTTACCACTAAATAAAAATTCAACAAAAGCATTGGGTATTGGATTTGGATATGAGCGTAATTATTTTACATCAAACATTCAGCCAGCAGAGCAAAATGAGAGAATAGACTACAGAATTATTGTAAGTAGATTCCTAGAATCCAAAAATAAAATTACATTTTCATCTATTTCTCTTCCTATTGAATATAGGTGGAGGAAATCATCTATTGATAAATATAAATTTTGGAGAATTTATTCGGGATTCAAGATAAAAAAGAATTTTTCTTTAAAATCTAACCCATCATATGGAAGTGATACAGTAATTAAAGATTTCAATGATTGGACTTCATCAATCTATATAAATGCTGGATATAATACTTGGAATATTTCCTTAGAGTATGACTTAAACCCGATTATTGAAGATAAAAAGACTACTAATGGAGATAATCTAAATATAAGTTTTCTCAGATTAGGACTTATTTTTTATTTTTTATAACTCTTTTCTCAATCTAGCAACAGGAATATCTAATTGCTCCCTATATTTTGATACAGTTCTCCTTGCAACCTTATAGCCTTTTTTAGATAATCTATTTGATAGTTCTATATCTGATAATGGCTTAACTTTATCTTCAGATTCTATAATTTCCCTTAAAACTCTTTTTATCTCAATTGTTGATATATCATCTCCTTCATTATTTTTCATCCCCTCAGAAAAATAACTTTTAAGTAATTTAATTCCATATGGGGTATCAATGTATTTACTATTAGCAACCCTTGAAATAGTAGAAATATCCATGTCTATCATTTCAGCTATATCTTTTAAAATCATAGGTTTGAGATTACTCTCCTCTCCAGAAAGAAAATAACTCTTTTGAAAGTTAACAATTGCATTGACCGTTTGAAAAAGAGTTTGATACCTTTGCTCAATTGCTTCTATAAACCATTTTGCAGAGTCCAGTTTTTGCTTTAAAAACTGAATTGTTTGATTTTGTGATTTTGTTTTATTTGGATCATTTTTATATCCCTCAAGTATATTTTTATATGAATTAGAAAGTCTTAATTCTGGTGAGTTCCTTCTATTTAAATCTACAATTAAGTTTCCTTCTTCAATTGTTAAGATAAAATCGGGAGTAATTGCATTATTTGTAAAGTCACTGGTTATTGAACCTCCAGGTTTAGGATTTAACTTTGAAATTTCTTCTATTGCTTCTTTTAATTTTTCTTCACTTAAGTTTAATTTCTCTGTTAATTTAGAGAACTTTTTTTTAGAAAATGAATCAAAATCATTTTCTAATATTCTTATAGAATTTTCGATTGACTCCTTAGAATTTTTTCTTTTTAGTTGGATTAGCAGGCATTCTTTTAGGGACCTAGCTCCAACTCCTGGAGGGTCTAGCTCTTGAATTTTTTCTAATACTGATAATATCTCATCTTTTGTAGTTACTATATTTTGTGTAAAGGCTAAATCATCAATTATATCTTCTACATCTCTTCTTAGGTATCCACTTTCGTCAATGCTTCCAATTAAAAAATCACAAATAGGTTTATGTCTATCAATAATAATTATATTTTTAGATTGATTATCCAGATATTGATGAAAGCTATATGAAGCCTTTGTCTGAAAGTTAAGATTTGCTTCATCATTTGAATGATAATTTTGACTCTTATCATAATCCTCAGTCATATCTGTCAGATAATCGTCTATGTCAATATCGTCATTTGTATCATTCTCAAAGTCATCGTTTTCAACTTCTGTTTTCTCTTTACCCATCTCTAATGCTGGATTTTCCTCAATTTCATTTTTAATTTTTTGCTCTAATTCTGCTGTAGTTAGCTGAATCAGTTTCATAAGTTGAATCTGTTGTGGGGATAACTTTTGAGAAAGCTTTAATTGTAATTTTTGATTAAGCATATTTAATAATACTTAAACAAAATTAATAAAAGAATTAATTTCAATTAAAAGGATGCATTTTTTGGTGTTCTAGGATACGGGATAACATCTCTAATATTAGACATTCCTGTACAAAACATTACCATTCTTTCAAAACCAAGACCAAATCCGCTATGAGGTGCGGTTCCATATTTTCTTAAGTCTAAATACCACCATAACTCTTTTTCATCGATTCCGTTTTCTGCCATTCTCTGTTGAAGTATGTCTAGTCTCTCCTCCCTCTGAGAACCTCCAATTATTTCACCAATTCCAGGAAATAAAACATCCATTGCTCTAACTGTTTTATTATCATCATTTAATCTCATATAAAATGCTTTAATCTTTGACGGATAATCATAAATAATAACTGGAGCTTTAAAATGTTTCTCAACAAGGAATCTCTCATGCTCACTTTGAAGATCGGAACCCCATTTATCTATTGGATATTCAAACTTTTTCTTTTTGTTATGATTGGAGTTTTTCAATATATCAAATGCCTCTGAATATGATACTCGAGTAAATTTATTATTAATAGTAAAATTAATTTTCTCAATTAAGCTTAAATCATTTCTTTTGTTTTTTGGTTTTTGACTTTCTTCTTTAAAGAGTCTTTGATCAAGAAATTTTAAATCCTCATCACAATTTTTTAATACATAATTGAGTATATACTTTACAAATGATTCAGCTAAGTCCATATTATCATTAAGGTCATAGAATGCCATTTCAGGCTCTATCATCCAGAACTCTGAAGCATGTCTAGATGTATTTGAATTTTCTGCTCTAAATGTTGGACCAAATGTATAAACGTTTCCCAGGCCAAGAGCATAAGTCTCTGCCTCTAACTGACCTGACACAGTAAGACTAGTTTTTTTGCCAAAAAAATCATTTGAATGATCTATACTTTTTTTTGCTAGATCTTTACTCTCTAATGTTGTTACTTTAAACATTTCTCCTGCTCCCTCGGCATCACTGGATGTAATAATTGGAGTATGAATATAATTAAAACCATTTTTATTAAAATACTCATGAATACTAAAAGCTAATTTTGATCTTATTCTCATTACAGAACTAAATGTTGAAGTTCTAATTCTCAGGTGAGCTTGCTCTCTTAAAAACTCAAAGCTGTGTTTCTTTGGTTGAATAGGATATTTTTCTGAGTCAGATTTACCAATTAGTTTAATATCAGATACTTTTATCTCAAAACTTTGACCTTTTCCAATACTCTTAATTAATATACCAGTAATTATTAATGAACAACCAACATTAATTTCATTAAGAATATTATGATCTATTTTACCATCAACAATTACACACTGAATATTCTTAATTGTTGATCCATCATTTAATTCAATAAATTTCTTGGCTCTAAATGCTCTGACCCAACCACCTATATTAATTTCATTGTCAATTGGTGGAGAATCATAAATTTCTTTAATTTTAGATAGATTCATTATTATACAGTTAAAATATCTTTCTCTTTAGATAGGAACATTTCCTCTACTTTCTTAATATATTTATCTGTAAGATCTTGAGAATCAACCTCTAAATTAGATTTTAAATCATCAGAAATTTCAAGAGCTTTGATTTTATTATTTGCATCTTTTCTAGCGTTTCTAATACTAACTTTTGCAGATTCAGACTCAGATTTTGCAAATTTTGTCAGTTCCACTCTCCTCTCCTCAGTTAAAGGTGGAATATTAATTAATATAGATTCTCCATTGTTAACTGGATTAAATCCAAGATTTGAATCAATAATGCTTTTTTCAATTTCATCAATTATAGACTTTTCCCATGGCTGAATACTAATTGTCTGCGCATTTGGTGTACTAACAGATGCAACCTGATTCAAAGGTGTTAAATTACCATAATACTCTACTGAAATCCCTTTTAACATAACAGGGTTCGCCTTACCTGCTCTAATTTTTGAAAGTTCAGTTTCTAGATGATTAATTGCGGCCATCATATTGAGCTCTGCATTTTCAATTATTTCTTGATTTTCTTCCATGAATTATTAGTTAAGTAGAAACTTTTGTACCTATTTTCTCTCCCATGACAACTTTAGTTAAGTTGCCTTTTGTATTCATATCAAATACTACTATTGGAAGTTCATTTTCTTTGCTTAAGGTGAAAGCAGTAGTATCCATAATTTTTAATCCCTTCCGAATAGTCTCTTCAAAGGAAATATCATCGAATTTAATTGCTTTTTTATTTTTTTCTGGGTCTTCATTATAAATCCCATCAACTCTTGTTCCTTTTAATATAACATCAGCATTAATTTCTATTGCTCGAAGAACTGCTGCTGAGTCTGTTGTGAAATATGGATTACCTGTCCCGGAAGCAAAAATTACAACTCTACCTTTCTCTAAATGTCTTGTTGCTTTTCTTTTAATAAAAGGCTCTGCTATTGATTCCATTTTTATAGCAGATTGAAGTCTTGTAGGAATATCTATATTCTCAAGTGCATTCTGAAGAGCTAGTCCATTGATTACAGTTGCAAGCATACCCATATAATCTGCTTGAACTCTATCAATTCCATCTTTTGAACCACTTAATCCCCTAAAGATATTACCTCCACCAATAACAATAGCTATTTCAACTCCTTGCTTATGAATTTGTTTAATTTCACTCGCATAATCAACAAGCCTGTCATTATCTATACCATATGAATTTTTTCCTAACAGTGCTTCACCACTTAATTTTAGTAAAATTCTTTTGTATTTCATCACTAGTGATTATGTAAATATAATTATAAAGTTTCAAATTTGTTCAAACCTAATTGCTTCATCAACCAATAAATCACCAATACTAATTCTTTTTAACTCATAAAGATATGAACCTGATTTTAGTTTTTTCCCATAATCATTTGCAATAGATCTAATGTAAGTTCCTTTGGAACAATTTATAAGAAACTCAACATAGGGTGAAGAAAAATTTATGATTTCAAAATTAAAAATTTCAATTTCTCTTGGTTTAATTTCAATATTGATTTTTTCTCTTGCATAAGAGTATAACCTTTTACCGTCTTTTTTTAGAGCAGAAAATATTGGAGGTATTTGTTTTTGTTTTCCAATAAATGATTTTGCAATATTTAAAACTGCATTTTTATCAATATGATTATATTCATAAGTCCTATCTACTTCTGTCTCTCTATCATATGAAGGTGTAGTTTCACCTAATTTAATTATGCCAGTGTATTTTTTTGGCAAATTTTGATATTTATAAATATTTTTTGTCTCATTTCCAATGCATATAATTAAAAGACCAGTAGCAAGTGGGTCCAATGTCCCAGCATGTCCTACTTTAATCTTTTTGTGCTTAAATCTTATTTGTAAACTTTTACGAATATATTTAACAACATCAAATGAAGTCCATTTAATTGGTTTATCAATTAAAATTATTTTACCATTTGTGATATCATCTAATGAAATTGACTCTAGAAAGTCATTTAACATTGTCACTTAATTTTTAGATTTTTTTAGGATTGTTATTATACAAAGCGTAAAACCTAAAATTACTACTAAAGGTGCAAGCCTTATCCTCCTAAAATTATATATTTCATTACTGAAGATTTCAGGATTATTAGATTCGCCACCTGACATAAGAAGAAAACCAATCATTATAATAATAACTGATATAAATAGCAGTCTATATCTTCTTTTATTAAATAGGAAATCTTTTTTCATACTAACTATCTTGAAATTTTTAATTTTAAATATCGCTGGGTAACAAAATATGAGCTAATATATGATGTAAATATTGCAAATAAGATAATAAATGAAATTAAGGCAATAATTTCATTAATATCCGCAAAAAAATCAATTTCTTCAATTTGATAGCTAAACTGGTTAATAGAAATTAAGAGGAATATTACTGATACAATGGCTGAATACAATCCTACTCTAGTGTAACTATTTATAAATGGTTTTCTTATGAAACTTTTAGTAGCTCCAACTAACTGCATTGTTTTAATAATATTTCTTTTTGAGTAAATTGATATCCTTATAGAATTATTAATTAGGATAAAACTTATTATAAAAAAGAAGATACTAACAGAGATAATCCAAATTCCTATTCGATCAAAATTTTTTACTAGTGATTCAACTAGGGGCTTATCATAATCTATCTCTTCAATAAATTCAAAGTTTTTAAAGCTAGCAATTAGATCTTCAATACTGTAGACGTCAATTTTATTACCATACAACTTGACAGTAATTAAATCAAGTAATGGATTGTATCCTAAGAATCCAACAAACTCCTCGCCTATTTCATTTGTGAATAGCTCAGCTGCATCTTCCTTTGAAATAAACTCTATTTTCTTAACATCTTCATTTAGATTTAGAAATTTTGTAAGTTGTTTTATCTCTCCCTCTTTTGAGGAATTTTTAAGATATATGTTAACTAGAACATTTTCTTTAAAGTAATTTTCTATTGAAGATGATTTTAAATATATGAATCCGATAACAGATAATAAGAAAAGCACTAAAGTATTTATGACAAATAAAGAAACAAGGTTATTCCTTGTTCTTTTAATTTCGTAATTATTTTTTGGATTCATATCAATTATATAAAAGTACTAAACAATTAATAAATTAATTTTTATGTTATTTAAATAAGTTCTTCCTTTGTAAAAAATATTCTACGTGAAATATAATTTTCTAGAAATAGAAAAAAAATGGCAAAAATATTGGAGGGATAATAAAACTTTTAAAGTTGGTATATCAAAAAAGCCAAAGTTTTATGTATTAGATATGTTCCCATACCCCTCTGGTGCTGGTCTTCACGTTGGTCATCCTCTGGGATATATAGCCAGTGACATTGTTTCAAGGTATAAGAGACACAAAGGATTTAATGTATTACATCCACAAGGATATGATTCATTTGGATTACCAGCTGAACAGTATGCAATTAAAACTGGTCAACATCCAAAAAAGACAACCCAAGAAAATATTGAAATGTATAGGATACAGCTTGATAGAATTGGCTTTTCATTTGACTGGTCTAGAGAAATTAGAACTTCTGATCCTGAGTATTATAAATGGACGCAGTGGATATTTATAAAAATGTTCAATTCATATTATTGTCATATTGATAACAAGGCCAAAGAAATTAATGAATTGATTAAATCTTTTGAAAAAAATGGAGATAAGCAATACAAAGATTATTTAGATAATCTCGGGTATTCATTTTCTAGAAATGAATGGAAAAACTTTAATGAAAAAATTAAGTCAGATATACTTATGGACTTTAGACTTGCATATATAACAGAAGGTGAAGTTAATTGGTGTGAGGAGCTAGGGACAGTGCTAGCAAATGATGAAATAGTAAACGGAGTAAGTGAAAGAGGTGGATATCCTGTCTCCAAAAAAAGGGTAAAACATTGGTGTTTAAGAATAAGTAAATATTCAGATCGACTTTTAGAGGATTTAAATAAAATTGATTGGCCAGAGCCATTAAAAGAAATGCAAAGAAACTGGATTGGAAAATCAAAAGGGGTATCATTAACTTTTGAGGTTGAAAATTCTAAAAATAAAATTGAAGTTTTTACAACTAGACCAGACACAATATTTGGTGTTTCTTTTTTAACTGTTGCCCCTGAATATTCTGATCTAAATGAAATAATTAATGCTGATAATAGAGTATCCATAGAAAATTATATTAAAAAAGTATCTATTAAATCAGAAAGGGATAGGCTAGCAGATGTTAAAATAATGTCTGGTGTATTTTCTGGATCATATGCAATCCATCCTTTCTCAGGAAAAAAAATTCCTATTTGGATTTCTGATTATGTTCTTGGAAGTTATGGAACTGGTGCTGTAATGGGAGTTCCTGCTGGTGATCAAAGAGACTTTGAATTTGCAAAAAAATTTAATTTGGAGATCCCCAATATTTTTGAGAAAATAAATATTACTGAATCAGCTTTTTCAGATAAAACAGGTTTTAAATTAATTAACTCAGAATTTTTAGATGGATATGATTTTAATAGTGCACTAAATAAAATAATTACTAAAATTGAAGAAAATAAAATTGGTAAATCTAAAATTCAATATAAGCTTAGAGATGCAATTTTTAGTAGACAAAGATATTGGGGAGAACCAATACCTATTTATTATAAAAATGATTTACCAGTCCATATTGACGAAAAATATCTTCCATTAAGACTACCTAAAGTAGATAACTTTTTGCCTACAAAAAATGGTGACTCACCACTTGGGAATTCTGAAAGATGGGCTTGGGATGAAAAAAATAAAAAGGTAACTACAAATAATAAAATTGATAATCAATCTATTTTTCCAATTGAATTAAATACAATGCCTGGATGGGCAGGAAGCTCTTGGTATTTTTACAGGTATATGGATCCAAATAATGATAAAAATATTATATCAGAAAAGTCACAATCTTATTGGTCAGATGTTGATATGTATTTTGGAGGAAGTGAGCACGCAACTGGTCATTTACTTTATTCAAGATTTTATCAAAAGTTTCTATTTGATCTAGGTATACTTAATAGAGATGAGTATGCAAAAAAACTGATAAATCAAGGAATGATTCTTGGAAACTCTGCTTTTATTTATAGAAAAAAAGGAACCTCAGAATATTTATCAAAAAATCTAATAGATAAAGTTAAAGTTGAAAAAATTAGAATAGATATTAAATATCTAATTGGAGAAAATGAAGTTGATATTGACCTATTGAAATATGATGACAAAGATTTTAATAAATCAGTTTTCCACTTTGATAATGGAAAGTTTCAATGTATTAGAGAGTTAGAAAAAATGTCTAAATCTAAATTTAATGTAGTCAATCCAGATGAAATTTGTGATTATTATGGGGCTGATACATTGAGGATGTACGAAATGTTTTTAGGGCCTATTGAGCAGTCTAAGCCATGGGATACGAGAGGTATTTCAGGTGTTCACTCATTCTTAAAAAAGTTTTGGAATTTATTTTTTACAGAGGGTAAGCTAAATATAGTTGAAGATGAACCATCATCGGAATCATTGAAGTCTTTACATAAAACAATAAAAAAAGTAAGCGAAGATATTGAAAAGTTAAGTTTAAACACCTGTATAAGTTCTTTCATGATATGTATTAATGAGCTTAGTTCATTAAAATGTAATAATATAAATATTCTATCTCCACTAATTATTTTAATTTCACCATTTGCACCACATTTTGCTGAAGAGCTATGGTTCCAAATTGGAAATAAAAAATCAATTATTGATGAAGCTTATCCAATGTATGATAATAAATATTTAATTGAATCTGATAAAAATTATCCAGTTTCGTTTAACGGAAAGACTAAGTTTACTATTAGTTTATCATTAGACTTAAATGTAGAAGATATTAAAAAAGCTGTTCTATCAAACGAAAAGACAATATTAATTTTGAATAATAAAAAACCTAAAAAAGTAATTGTTGTTCATGGCAAAATAATAAATATAGTTGTATGATAGATCCATTTCAGGAATCAATTGGATTATTAGCTGCAATTCTTACAACTTCAGCATTTGTCCCTCAAGTTTATAAGTTATATAAAGAAAAAAATGCTCAAGGTGTCTCCCTTACAATGTATTTGATAATGTTTATAGGAGTCTTGCTTTGGTTATTGTATGGTATATTAATCGGAAGCATAGCAATAATTGTTGCGAATAGTGTAACAGCATTTCTTCAATTACTTGTTATTATTTTTAAGTTAAAAAATTCTTAATTTTTTTTTCAATTAAATGGTTTGTATAATTTTATAAAAAAATATTTATGTATTATTACGACACTTCATACTTTTTAATTTTAATACCTGTTTTTGCATTAAGTGCATATGTTTCATATAAGCTTAAGTCAAAGTTTAAAAAATTCTCTCAACAAACACTATCAGCAAATTTATCTGGTAAAGAGATTGCTGAGAAAATGTTGCGTGATCATGGTATAAATGACGTCAGGGTTATCTCTGTTAATGGACAATTGACAGACCATTATAATCCTCAAAAAAAGACTGTGAATCTTAGTCAAAGTGTTTATAATCAAAGAAATGCAGCAGCAGCAGCAGTTGCTGCTCACGAGTGTGGTCACGCTGTTCAACACGCTAAGGGCTATGAATGGTTAAAAATGAGATCTATACTAGTTCCAATGGTTGGTGTTACATCAAATCTTGCAGTTTGGATATTATTCTTAGGGACTATTTTAATGACATCATCACCTGTTTTAGGTGAGACTGTAGTTAGTATTGGAATTTTAGGATTTGCAAGTGGTACGCTTTTTAGTCTCATAACTCTTCCAGTTGAGTTTGATGCAAGTAGAAGGGCAATATATTGGCTTGAAAGAAAAAGAATTGTTAATCAAAGAGAATTAATTCAATCTAAAGAGGCTTTAAATTGGGCTGCAGGTACATATGTTGTAGCCGCCCTAGCATCTATCGCAAATCTTGTTTATTTGTGGATGAGGTTTGGAAGAAGAAACTAGCTTTTTATATATTTTTCAATTGCCATTGCCATAGAAGGCGATACCTCTGTTGGAGCTTTAATGTCAATTCTGAGATCTTTTGCTTTTGCTGCCTCCTCAGTAGTATTTCCATATACAGCTATTAAGGTTTTATTTTGTTTAAAGTCAGGAAAGTTTTCAAATAAAGACTTTATTCCTAAGGGACTAAAAAAAACAAGTATATCATAATATACATCTCTTAAGTCTGATAAGTCACTTATAACTGTTTTAAATAGTTGGGCTCTTTCCCATGTAATTTCAAATGAATCAAGTGTTTTAACAATATCTGGATTAAGGCTTCCAGAAGTAGGAACTAAAAACTTCTCTCTTTGAAATTTTATGAATGTTGCCTCAAGATCATTAAAATTATTATTGCCAACATATATTTTGCGTTTTCTATACACAACATATTTTTGTAAATAATAAGCTACAGCCTCAGATTGGCAGAAATATTTAGTTTGGTCCGGAACTTTAAATCTCATTTCTTCAGCAATTCTAAAAAAATGGTCAACAGAATTTCTACTAGTTAATACAATATTCTGAAATTTTGAGAAGTCTACTTTTTGAGCTCTTACCTCTTTTGCAGTTAAACCTTCTACATGTATAAAAGATCTATAATCAATTTTTATTTTATGCTTACTAATTAACTTAGAGTAAGGTGAATTATCGTTAGAGGGTTCTGGCTGAGAGATCAGTATGGTCTTTATACTCATGTTTTGTTACTATTTTAAAAGATAAATGAATAAAACCATATCCAAGGGGCTAATTTGAATGTACAAAGATACAAAATAAAATACATTACCTCCTTTACTTCTAGCTTTACTATATAGCTTAGATAATTTTTTGCTTGAAATAATAAATAAAAGAATGCTATGACTATTGAGCTGATTCTTAATAACTTAATATCATAAAAATCATTATAAACATAGATAAAAAGGTTTAAAACTAGAAATAGAGATATAATGATATTAATTATAAAATTTTTGTAGAAAATTAGCTTTAGTTTGGAGTCAATAAATAGGTTTAATATAAATTCAATAATTAAAAATCTAGATATGAGAATGCTGAATGTAATAAAATTGAGATAAATAATGTTTTTTTGAAGATTTAATTCAATTTTATCAGAATTACCACTTGATATTAAAGAAGTAAAATACCATAAAATAACTCCATTAATAAGTATAAAAAAGAAACCATTGAAGTAGTTTACATAACTAATTTTAGATAGACTAAGGTCGTCTACGTTGTAAGGAAAGAATATATTAGCAAAATGATATCGTAGACTTCTAAATAAATAAATTAATTTTGCTTTTTGATATATTGTAAAAGAGTAAAATATAAATATTAGGACAAATACAAATACGTTTATAGTATTATTGGTAAAAATCATTAGTTCAATATAGTTGCTACAAAATTATATAGAATAAGTAAATATCAAGATGATAAATAAAAGTTTAATTATTATTCCAACTTATAATGAATCAGAAAATATTGAATTGATAATTAATAAGATTATTAATGTCGATAATTCCAATGACATTCTTGTAGTCGATGATAATTCACCAGACGGTACTTTTAATATAGTAGAAAATTTAAAAGATATACATGATAAACGAGTTTTTCTCATTAAAAGAGAAAAAAAATCAGGTTTAGGCTCAGCATATAAGGCAGGATTCAAATGGGCATTAGATAATAATTACTCTTATATTTTTGAAATGGATGCTGATATGTCTCACGACCCAAATGAAATTAAAAATTTTAAAGTTGAATTAATACAAAATAAATTTGATGTTGTGGTAGGATCCAGATATCTTGATGGTGTTAGTGTTGTTAATTGGCCTTTATCTCGAATATTTCTTTCATACTTTGCAAACTTATATGTTAGAATGATAACGGGTATGCCAATAAAAGATGCAACCTCTGGTTTTGTAGGATATAATAATAAAGCATTAGGTTCACTTGAATTAGAAGAAATAAAGTTTAATGGATATGCATTTCAAATTGAAATGAAATTTAAACTTTGGAAAAAAAATTTTAAATTAAAAGAGCACCAAATAATTTTTGTAAATAGAAAATTAGGTAATTCAAAAATGAATCAGAACATTATACTTGAAGCAATATTTGGAGTAATAAAATTAAAAATTAATTCTTTTTTTAAATAGATGGATAGCCTATTAATAAAAAATGCAAAAATAATTAATGAAGGAAATATATTCGTTGGAGATATTTTAATTGAAGGAGAGATAATATCTTCAATATCAAATAAAATAAATATTGACTCCCAAACTGAAGTAATTGATGCTGACGGGTTATTGCTTATTCCTGGTATGATTGATGATCAAGTTCATTTTAGAGAACCTGGGCTTACACACAAAGGAGATATTTCTTCTGAATCAAAAGCAGCTATTGCGGGAGGTGTCACATCATACATAGAAATGCCAAATACAAATCCCAATACAACAACAATTGAAGAATTCAACAAAAAAATTAAGATTGCCACCAATAATTCATACTCAAATTTCTCCTTTATGTTCGGAGGAACGAATGATAATATAGATGAAATAAAAAAGATAGATCCAAGTGAAGTTGCAGGAATTAAATTGTTCCTAGGCTCTTCAACAGGAAAAATGTTAATTGATAATTTAAATTCAATAGAAAATATTTTTTCATCTACATCACTTCCAATATCTGCTCATTGTGAAGATGAGCAAACGATAAAAAATAATTCAAAAAAATATAAAGAAATCTATGGTGAAGATATACCAATTCATATCCACCCAAAGATAAGAAGTGTTGAAGCATGCTATAAAAGTTCAAAATTTGCTACTGAACTTGCAAAAAGAACTGGTGCAAAGTTAAATGTATTCCATATTTCTACTCAAATGGAACTAGATCTGTTTGAAAACACTCTGCCAGTTGAGCAGAAGAAAATAACTGCAGAGGTTTGTGCTCATCATTTATGGTTTACAGATAAAGACTATGAAAAATTAGGATCAAAAATCAAATGGAATCCAGCAATTAAGTCTAACAGTGATAAAGACTCACTCTGGAAAGCAATCAAAGAAGATAAAATTGATATTATTGCATCAGACCATGCCCCTCATACAGAGATTGAAAAAGAAAATAGTTATTTTAATTGTCCGTCTGGTGGTCCAATGGTTCAACATACGATTATTTCTCTTCTTGATGAATCTCCAAAACATGGAGTAAACATTGAAAAGGTTATTGAGAAAATTGCTCACAATCCTGCAAAAATTTTTAATATAAAAAAAAGAGGATTTATTAGAGAAGGTTATTTTGCAGATTTAGTCCTAATTGATCCTAATTCTCCTACTTTAGTGACTAAGAAATCTTTACTTTATAAATGTGGATGGTCTCCATTTGAAGGCTTAACTTTTAACTCATCAATACATACAACAATTTTAAATGGAAGAGTTGTGTATTCCAAAGGAAAGATAAATGAAACTCCATATGGAAAAAAACTAGTTTTTGAAAGATGAAAAAATATTTAATACTTATTATTTTGATTCTAAGTTGTTCTGATAATATTCCAGACAATCTTATTAGTAAAAAGAAAATGGAAAATATTATTTTTGATGTAATGATTCTAAATGCATCTAGTGGTTTTGACTTAAAAATTGATAATAAATTATTAAGTGATGAATTAATTTTTAAAAAGTATAATATTGATAGTTTACAGTTTTTTGAAAGTGAACTTTACTACTTAAAGAATCCAAAACTTCATAATGAAATATACTCACAAGTTAAAATTAGAATATTGAAATCTATGGATAGCCTGAAATCTATTGATAGCCTAAAATATATTAATTAATGAAAAATTTTATAAATGAATTAAAATGGAGAGGGATGTTACACGATGTAATACCTGGAACTGAAGAATATTTAGAACAAAATAAAACAACTGGTTACATTGGATTTGATCCAACTTCTGACTCTCTCCATATTGGAAGTTTAGTTCCAATTTTTATACTAAAACATTTCCAGAATTCTGGTCATACACCAATAGTTTTATTAGGAGGTGCAACTGGAATGATCGGAGATCCCTCTGGTAAATCTGATGAAAGAAATTTGCTTGATAAGAAGGTATTAGATTATAATGAAAAAAAATTAACTAAACAATTTGAAAAATTTTTAGATTTTAAATCAAAAAAACCTAACAAAGCTATCTTAGTTAATAATTACAACTGGATGAAAAAATTCTCCATTATAGACTTTTCTAGAGATATTGGTAAGCATATAACAGTTAATTACATGATGGCAAAAGAATCAGTTAAGAAAAGAATTTCAAAAGATACAAATCAAGGAATGTCCTTTACTGAATTTACTTATCAACTTATTCAAGGCTATGATTTTCTCCATTTATATAAAGAAATGAACTGTATGTTACAAATGGGAGGAAGCGATCAATGGGGAAACATAACTACAGGAACCGAGTTGATTAGAAGAAAAGAAAACAAGAAGGTTTTTGCTATGACTTGCCCTCTAATTAAAAAATCAGATGGATCAAAATTCGGTAAGTCAGAGGGGGGTAATATATGGCTAGATAAAGAAAAAACATCTGTTTATAAGTTCTATCAGTATTGGTTAAATATATCAGATGAAGATGCAGTTAATTATATCAAAGTTTTTACTTTTCTTAATAAGCAAGAAGTTGAAGATTTAATTGATGAACACCAAAAAGATAAATCAAAAAGACTTCTTCAAAACAAGATTGCAGACTCCATCACATTAATGGTTCATAGTGAAAATGATTTGGAGAATGCAGTTAAAGCATCTAAAGTCCTTTTTGGTAAATCAAGCAAAGAAGATTTAGAATCGTTAGATGAGAATACTTTTAATGAGATTTTTGATGGTGTGCCTAGCTCATCAATAGGTTCTAAAGAACTTGCTAAAGGAATTAATATTGATTTTTTGTTGGCAAAGAATACTAATTTTTTAAAATCAATGGGTGAGGCCAGAAGGTCTATAAAAGAAAATTCTATTTCTGTAAATAAAATCAAAGTATCTGAAAAAACTATAGTATCAGATAAAGATTTAATTAACAATAAATACCTACTTCTTCAAAGGGGACGAAAAAATTATTATTTAGTTATTGTTAAGTAAACATTTCATAAAAATTATTTTTTTTTCAACTTATATTTAAATTGATTAATTCACTACATTGAAGTAATTATGAAAAAGTCTGACATAAAAATATTGTGTGTTGATGATGAGCCAGATATTTTAGAAATTCTGAAATATAATTTGTCAAACGAAGGATATAATGTTTCAACTGCAGCTGATGGAAAGACGGCCATTAAAATAGCCTACAATATTAGTCCAAACCTAATAATTATGGATATAATGATGCCTAAAATGGATGGAATTGAGGCCTGTGAAAAACTTAGGTCTGACGAAAAATTTAATGATACAATAATAATGTTTCTTACCGCAAGAGGAGAAGACTACTCCCATGTTGCCGCATATGATGCAGGAGCTGATGATTATGTGACTAAACCTGTGAAGCCTAAAGTGCTTGTCTCTAAAGTTAAAGGTCTTCTAAGAAGATTAAAAAAAGTTATTGCCAAGGATATTAATGAGATAATATTTGATGATATTAAAATAGATAGGGAAAAGTATAAAGTTTATATATCAAATAATGTATTAAATCTTCCAAGAAAGGAATTTGAATTACTTTATCTTCTTGCTTCTAAACCTGATAAAGTTTTTAAGAGAGAAAAAATAATGGAGACAGTCTGGGGAAGTGAAGTTGTTGTTGGAGATAGAACAATTGATGTACACATAAGAAAATTAAGAGAAAAAGTAGGGGACAAGTATTTTAAAACTATTAAGGGTGTAGGATATAAGTTTGTTATTGAATAATGTCTTCTTTTTTTAAGCTTTCATATAATCCACAAGCTTTTAGGACTTCTCTAGTAGTAACATTGTCCGCATTTGCCTTAGACCTATTATTCTTCCAATTAATTATACCATCAAACATTGAGGGAATTAATGTTATAGTACTATCTATATTATACTATTTAATTCTTTTTTTAATTATACGGTATTCAATTGAAATATACATAAAGCTTTACTTAGAAAGAGGAGTTAAGAAAGTTTTAGATGAGTTAAATGAAGAAATTCTAAAAGATACTTATGATGAAAAAGATCTTGAAAAGTTAACTCTTAATTTGATTCAGAAAGCCAGAGAGAGGACATCTGAAATAAATGTTTTAAAGGATCAAGAAAATTACAGAAGAGAATTCCTAGGAAATATTTCACATGAATTAAAAACACCTCTTTTTACCATTCAAGGTTATATTCTTACTCTTGTTGAAGGAGCTATGAAAGATAAGAATGTTAGAGAAAAATATCTTAAGAGAGCAGCAAAAGGAGTTGAAAGATTAATCGCAATTGTTAAAGATTTAGACCTCATTACACAATTTGAATCAGGTATAAAAACTGTTGATAAGTCAAATTTTAATGTTTTTGATCTAATTGATAATGTATTTGAATTAATGGAATTTGAATCTGAAAAGAATACTACTTCTTTAAAATATGATAAAGATTACTCTGAGCCCATTTTTGTTAATGCTGATCAAGAAAGAATTTTGCAAGTTCTAACTAATCTTGTTGTAAACTCATTGAAATATGGAACAAAAAATGGTTTTACTAAAGTTTCTGTTGAGGAGTTTGATAATGATAAGATAATAGTAACAGTCGCTGATAATGGTGAAGGGATTGATGAACAACATCTTCCTAGACTATTTGAAAGATTCTATAGAATTGATAAAAATCGCTCAAGAAAAAAAGGTGGATCTGGTTTAGGTCTTTCAATTGTAAAGCATATAATTGAAGCTCATCAAGAACAAATATTTGTAAAGAGTAAGCTTGGTGTAGGTACTGAGTTTTCCTTTACACTTCAAAAATCAAATTCTAAACAACTAGAACAATAAGAAATGAAAAAAGATGATTTTTTTCAAAGGGTTTATAATGTTGTTAAAAGAATACCTTACGGTAGAGTTACAACTTATGGTTTAATTGCAAAGCACTTAGGATCTTCCTCAAGTGCACGTACGGTTGGTTGGGCATTAAATGCTAGTCATAATGATTCCTCAATTCCTGCTCATAGAGTTGTTAATAGAAATGGAATTTTAACAGGCAAACATCATTTCAAAGGATTTGAGTTGATGCGACAATTACTAGAGAGTGAGGGAGTAATAATAGAAGAGGATAAAGTATTAGATTTTGAAAAAAAGATTTGGGCCCCGAAATAATTAGTATTTTCTTAGGTTTTTTAAGTTATTACTTACTAGTATATTTGTACAAAGTTTATGGAACTATCAAAAAAAAATATTTCAAAAACTCTTGAAAAAATTAATATGTCAGGCTCAGATGATAATATTGTTTCATCTGGAGTATTAAAAAACATTCAAGTTTTTGGTGATCAAGTTGATATTGATCTCTCATTAAGTAATCCAACTCTTCAGGCAAGAAAAAAGCTTGAAGTAGATATTATGAAAATTATTCATGATGAGATTTATGAAAAGGCCAAGATAAATATCAATACTAAAATTGAAAAGGCACCAGCAAAAATTTCGTCACAATCAAAAAAAATTTCTGGGGTTGACTCAATTATTGCAGTTTCATCAGCAAAAGGTGGAGTGGGCAAATCTACTTTAACAGTTAATCTTGCAACCTCTCTTGCAAAAAAAGGCTGTAAAGTAGGAATATTAGATGCTGATATTTATGGTCCTTCAGTACCAACAATGATGGATGTTGAAGGTTATGTCCCTAAATCAATTAAAGTTAATGATGTATCAAAGATTGAGCCAATTGAAAATTACGGTGTAAAAATTATGTCAATTGGATTTTTTACCAAGCTTGATCAGGCTGTTGTCTGGCGAGGTCCCATGGCTTCAAAAGCACTTAATCAAATGATTTTTGACACTAATTGGGGTGATCTTGATTTTTTATTTTTAGATCTTCCTCCAGGTACAGGTGACATACATTTAAGCTTAGTTCAATCTCTCCCTATCTCAGGCTCAATTATTGTTAGTACTCCCCAGAATATTGCTCTTGCAGATGCAAGGAGAGGTATAAAAATGTTTCAACAGGATAGTATATCAGTCCCAATTCTTGGTTTGGTTGAAAATATGGCATACTTTAAACAAAATGATTCAGAAGAAAAGCATTACATTTTTGGAGAAGCAGGAGTAAAGTATCTTTCAAAGGACTTAAATATTGATTTTCTTGGAGAGATACCTTTAATTAAAAGTTTACGAGAAGCTTCTGATTTTGGAAGGCCCGCATCACTTCAGGAGTCTACTGAAGTATCACAAATTTTTGATGACATATCAAAGAATGTAGTTGAACAACTTTTAAAAAGAAATAAAGAATTACCACCTACTAAAATCGTAGAAATTACTAACTTAGTTGGGTGTTCAGCAATTAAAAAATAATGGCAAAACTCGAAAATAAAATTTTAAAAGCATTAGATGAAATCAGGCCTTATCTTGTTCAAGATGGAGGTGACATTTCTCTTTCTTCAATTGTTGGGAATAAAGTTAAGGTAAAACTTCATGGAGCTTGTGCTGACTGTAAAGTGAATCAGATGACTTTAAAAAATGGTGTAGAGACCACAATTAAAAAATATGCACCCGAGATTGAAGTTGTTGAATCTGCTCTCCCTCTTTCTAAATGATAAAAACTGATATATTAATTATAGGAGCTGGGCCTACAGGGCTTTTTGCTGTATTTGAGGCTGGACTATTAAAATTGAGATGTCATATTCTTGATTCATTAATGCAACCAGGTGGACAACTTATTGAGCTGTATCCAAAAAAACCTATTTATGATATCCCAGGCTATCCTGAAATAATTGCAGGGGATTTAGTTGAAAATCTTTTAGAACAGATTAAACCCTTTTCTCCATCATATACTCTAGGTGAAACTGCTAATACAGTTGAAAAGCTTAAAGACGGATCTTTTATAGTTTCAACTGATAAGGGTACTAAAATAAATGCTAGTATTATATCAATAGCAGGGGGTCTTGGTACTTTTACTCCTAGAAAACCAAATATCTCTAATATATCAGATTATGAGGAAAATGGAGTTTTATACATGATTAAGAATCCTGATGATTTTAAAGATAAAAATGTTTTGATTGCTGGTGGTGGTGATTCTGCTCTTGACTGGACAATACACTTATCTGATATTGCAAAAAAAGTTACTTTAGTTCATAGAAGAAATGAATTTAGGGGTGCAGATGAGTCTGTTGCAAAGGTCCAAGAATTAAAAAATTCTGGAAAAATTGAAGTAATAACTCCAGGCCAAGTAACTCAACTTTATGGAGAAAAATCTTTGAACTCTGTTTCTGTTAATTCTGATGGAGAGTTCAAAACTTTAAAAGTTGATTATTTCATCCCTCTTTTTGGGCTTATTCCAAAGCTTGGACCTATTAAAGATTGGGGACTTAATATTGAGAATAATGCAATTAAAGTTAATAATAGTCTAGACTATCAAACAAATATTGATGGCATTTATGCGATTGGGGATGTTAACACATATCCAGGAAAACTCAAATTAATCCTTTCAGGTTTTCATGAAGCTGCCGTAATGTGTCATAGTGCTTATTCTAAATTAAATCCTGGCAAAAGAAATACACTCAAATACACAACAGTAAGTGGTGTTGAAGGCTTTGATGGTTCAAAAAAAGAAGCAAAAAAGTCCCAAGTCAAAAAGATTGATTAAATCTTATTGATAAAGTTATTAAATGGATCTTTGAACTCAACTCCGTTATTAGTTCTCATTATTGTTAACTTATTAAAACTTTCAAGTCCCCATAATAGGAATTCAATAAAGAAAAGTTTATCCTTTTTATCAATGTCTGGAATAAATTTGTTTAATATTGAATCTGCATTTTTAACTTTATTAAGAATTGACTCATAATCCTTATTACTAATATCATCTCTAAGAATTAATTGATTGACTGTAAACCATTCTAGAATAGGATCATAAACTGAAATCTCATCTGGTTTTGTAAGTTTCTCGATTTTTGGAAAATATTTTGTAAATAATGTTTTAACGGCATCTGATATTAAATTATATGAAACTTGCTCAGCTCCTTCTTCTTCTCCCTCATATACAAGCTCAACTTTGCCATTTATTGAGGAGATAACTGAATTAAAATCAGACATTCTAATTGAGGTTATTTGTTCTTTATTGATTAACATCCGTCTTTCAGCAGAACTAACTAAATTTTGCAAACTAGTAATGCTCATTCTAGCACTTACTCCGCTCTTTTTATCAACTAGCTCACTCTCTCTTGCTTCAAAAGATATTTGTTCAATTATATCTCTAGCTATCTCTGGTATATGAATCTTTGATATAGTTTCGGAATTTAATTTTGACTCTTGACTTGTTATTGTTTTTGCTATATCCACAGTTTCAGGATAATGAGTTAAAATCTGAGAACCAATTCTATCTTTCAATGGAGTGACTATGCTTCCCCTGTTTGTATAATCTTCAGGGTTAGAGGTAAAAATAAATTGAATATCAAGAGGAAGCCTTACCTTAAATCCTCTTATTTGAATTTCTTTTTCTTCAAGGATTGAAAATAAAGATACTTGAATTCTAGGTTGTAGATCTGGCAGCTCATTTAAAACAAAAATACATCTGTGAGCTCTAGGTATTAAACCAAAATGAATTACCTCTTCATCAGAATAGGATAACTTGAGATTAGTAGCTTTTATGGGATCTATATCACCTATTAGGTCAGAAACAGTTACGTCAGGCGTTGCAAGTTTTTCGTAAAACCTTTCACTCTTATGAATCCAGTCAATCTCTGTATTATCTCCATCTGATTTAATTTTTTCTAAAGAACTTTTGAAGATTGGATTCAAAGGATCATCATTTGTATCAGAATCTTTAACAATAGGAATCCACTCGTCTAATAGTTCTATACAAGTTCTAGCAAGTTTTGTTTTTGCTTGACCTCTTAGACCAAGAAGATTGATACTATGATTGGATAAAAATGCCCTCTCTACACTTGGTATAACTGTTTCCTCATAACCAATTAATTCAGAAAAAACATTTTTTCCATCTTTTAAATTTGATCTAAGATTATCGGTTATTTCTTGGTTTAAAGTTTTTGAATGGTATCCACTCTTTTTTAATTCTCCTATTGTTTTGTATTTAGGTTTATTCATTATCTCAATTTTTGTCTTCTATTTTTATCATAATCTTCAAAAATCATTTCACTCAATCCATCAAGACCTGTGTAAAATGCTTTACCGTTATTTACTTCAGAGAATTTTTTTACAAATGTCTGAAGATATGGATCACTTGCAATCATAAAAGTAGTTATTGGAATATTATTCTTTTTTGCTTGTCTAGCCCTATTATAGCATTGATCCAAAATGAAGTTGTCAAGTCCTGCACTATTCTTGTAAAAGCCATCTTTAGTAAACATACAGCTTGGTTTTCCGTCAGTTATCATAAATATCTGTTTATTATTATTTTTTCTCTTTCTAAGAATATCAAAAGCTAGGTCAAGACCAGCAACTGTATTAGTGTGATAAGGACCTACCTTTAGATAGGGAAGATCTTTTATGCTTATTGGTCTTGCCTCATCTCCAAATGACAAAATATCAATAGTATCTTTTGGAAATTTAGTTTTGATATATTCTACTAGTGCCATAGCAACCTTTTTTGCTGGTGTGATCCTATCCTCACCATAAAGAATCATACTGTGACTTATATCAATCATAAGTACTGTACTCATCTGTGAATTATGATTCGAATTCCAGACAACTAGGTCATCCTTCTTCAGGCTTAAATCATTTTCACCTGAAGATATTATAGCATTTTTTAGACTTTCAGTTAACAAAATTCTATCAAGCGGGTCACCAAATTCGAAATCTTTAATATTTAGATTTTCATCACTTCCAGAAGATGAATATTTAGTCTTATGATTACCTTTTTTTGTTTTTTTAAGGTTTCCAAATAAGTGTTTAAGAACATGCTTCCTAAGAAGTCTCTCTGTTTTAGAACTAATCTTTATACTATCTCCATTTGCTGAAATCTCTTTCCTGATATATCCTTTTTTTAAAAGATCATTAACGAAATCATCAATTGTATAATTTTCATCAGTCAGTTTATATTCTTTGTCAAGTTCTCTGAGCCATTCAATAGCTTCATCAAAATCACCAGATGTATGAATTATTAGCTCTTTAAAAATATTAAATAGCTTTTCAAATGGTGATAAGGTAGGTTCTTGAAAAGAACTGAATTTAAAAGCTGACTTTTTCAAATTAATTTACTTTTAGGAAATCCAAATTAAACAAATAATATTCATCCTGGAGTTTATCTTTCTTATATTTAAAGGATTTTTAACAATATTTGAATGGTTGAGCAGGATTTTATTTGTTCTGACAGTTTTGAGTCAAGTGGAATAGTTGAGTGGAATTCTCCAAGTAATATTGCTCTTGTTAAGTATTGGGGTAAAAAACAAAATCAAATACCTCAAAATCCATCTATTAGTTTTACTTTATCTAAGTGCTATACAAATACTGTAGTTGAATTCAAGCCAAAAAAAAATACTCAAAATGAAATACATTTCAAATTTGATGGAAAGGAAAATCAAGTTTTTGAAGAAAAAGTAAATACTTATATTAAAAGTATTGACAAGTACTTTGGATTTCTAAAAAATCATGATCTATACATAAACTCAAAAAATAATTTTCCACACAGTAGTGGAATTGCATCGTCTGCATCTTCTATGTCAGCTTTGGCATCATGTTTAGTAGATATTGAATCTCAGATTACAAGTAATGATAATAATTTTAATCTTAGAAAGAAATCATTTATATCTAGACTTGGATCAGGAAGTGCATCTAGGAGTATTGAAGGTCCAGTAACACTTTGGGGGAAAACAGATGCTTTTAAAAAAAGTTCAGATTTATATGCTGTAAATATTTCACATGAAGTTGATAGAATATTTCTTGATTATAATAATACTATATTAATAATTGATCCTGGTCAGAAATTGATTTCAAGTTCTTTAGGACATGAGTTAATGAATAAGAACCCATTTTCTAATAAAAGATTTGAAATTGCAAAAAATAATACTAAAAGACTAAAAGATATTTTAAAATCAGGTGAGTTAGATGACTTCATTACTATTACTGAATCAGAAGCATTGATGATTCACTCATTAATGTTGTCATCTGATCCATACTATATACTTATGAAGCCAAATACTTTAGCTGCAATTTATAAAGTATTAGAATTCAGGAGAGAGACTAAACTTCATTTAAGTTTTACATTAGATGCAGGTTCCAATGTCCATTTATTATATCCAAAATCTGAGACTGATATAATAACAAAATTTATAGATAATGAACTTCTTATGTTATGCAAGTCTAAATCTTGTATTCATGATCATCTAGGAAATGGTGCTACAAAAATCAGATAATGGATAATAAAAAATTTTATTCAAAAGTTCTACTATTTGGCGAATATGGAGTTTTATCGAACTCTAATGCATTGTCCATCCCTTTTGAAAAATTCTATGGTTATTTAAATAAATCAGATTTTTTAAATAATGAAGAAAAGATTTCAAATTCTAATATTCTCCAATTATATGAATTTATGACTGATTTAGACATTAAAGATAAAATTGATTTTAATTTCTTTAAAAATGACATAGATAAAGGGTTACACTTTGTTAGTAGTATACCTATTGCATCAGGTTTAGGAAGTAGTGGTGCTCTTATTGCATCAATTTTTGATTCATATCAAAAAAAAGATAAAGTTAATTTAAATGTGGAAGAGATAAAAAATCTATTGTCAATTATTGAATCAAAATTTCATGGAAAGTCTTCTGGTCTTGACCCATCTGTTTCACTATTTAATAGTCCAATATTCTATTCCAATAAGCAAATTAAATTGATAGATAAAATTCAGTTTAAAAACTTTACGGTTTATATAATGGATAGTAAAATAAACTCGTCAACAAAGAAAATGATTGAGGTATTTCAAAATAAAATGAATGAAAGTGAATTTAGATATTTCTTTGACAATAAATACATTATTAATACCAATGAGTGTATTGAATACCTTCTTAATGCTTCAGACTTGTTCAAAGACTCTTTAAAACAATTATCAGAAAACACACTTAATAATTTTAGGGAAATGATTCCAAATCAATTAATAAATATCTGGGAAAATGGACTTAAAAGTGATTCATATTATATGAAACTTTGTGGATCAGGGGGTGGGGGTTTCTTCTTGTTATTTGATTTTAATAACCAAATAGACTCAAGTCTTTCTGACTTTAATTTATATCAGATTTAACAAAATGTATAACGTTATAATTTTATTCGGTGTTAGTGGTTGTGGAAAGTCTCTAATAGGAAATCAATTATCAAAAGATTTACAATTCGAGTTTATAGAAGGAGATGATTTCCACTCTAATGAAAATATTAAAAAAATGAAAAATAATATTCCATTAAATGACGATGATAGAGAGGCATGGCTTGATCAAATTAATAATAAGCTAAATAAATTAAAAAATAAAAATGTTGTGATTGCATGTTCTGCTCTAAAAGAGATATACAGGAAAAGACTAGTTAGAGGTATTGTAGCTAAGATAGATTGGTTTTGTTTAAAAGGAACTTTTGATCTTATAGAAAAAAGGCTTGATAGTAGAGGTAATCATTATTTTAAGTCAACATTGCTTAAATCTCAATTTGATACAATTGAATATCCTGATTATTGTACATTTATAGATATCATTGAAAGCCCTGACAAGATCATTGAAAGAATTAAATCTGCATTGTAAATGAGTGATTTTGGAATAATTGGAATAGGAAGAATAGGAACTAGTATGGCAAGAAACATGTCGTCAAATGGTATTATAGTTTCACTATTTGATAAAAGTCATAATTCCTTAGATAATTTAAAAAATGATTATCCAGAGTTAGATTCATCTTTAGTTTTTGATGATATTAATAAATTTATAAGCTCAATTTCCAAACCAAGAAAAGTTTTAATTCTGGTTCCTTCAGGACCTGCACTAGATGAAGTTATTTCTCTTTTAATACAACATCTTGATTCTAATGATATTTTGATAGATGGAGGTAACACAAATCCGAATGTTAGCTTCGAGAATCATCAAAGAATTAAATCAAAAAACTTGTTATATCTAGGTATGGGAGTTTCGGGAGGAGTTAAAGGAGTTCTTGAGGGGCCTTCAATAATGATTGGAGGAGACACTAATGCCTTTGATCGGGTCAAAAATATCTTTTCACAAATAACATCTAAAACAATTAATGGTTCAAAAAGCTTTGAATTCTTTGGAGATTCAAATCAAGGCCATTTTGTTAAAATGATTCATAATGGTTTAGAATATGTTGAGATGCAGCTTATATCTTCAATTTATTATCTAATGATAAACTCCAAAAAATATTCGTATGAAGATGTTGCAAAAATTTTTAATAAATGGAATGATATAGATTTAAACAGTTACCTTTTAGAAATTTCTTTATTAAAACTTACTGAAAAGACAGATGATAGTTATCTGTTAGATAGAATTGATGATAAGGCAAATGATAATGGTACTGGAAGATGGATGTTAAAACATGCAATTGATCTTGGATGCTCAGTTAGTATGCTTAATTCAGCAATCGACTCAAGGTTTATATCTGGTAATAACATTACAAGATCAAAGGCTAATAAAATGATAAAAGAGGATAAAAAAGAATATGATATAGACTTTGAATCGTTAGCTAATGCATATAGGTTTTGTAGATTAATAAATTATTTTCAAGCTTTTTTATTAATGGATTCTGCAAATAAAAGCTATAGATGGAATATAAGTATTTCAAATGCATTAAATGTATGGTCAAATGGAAGTATTATTAAATCAAAACTTATCAATAAATTACTTAGTGATTTTTCAGTTGATAATATTCTGGACGATAAAAACATATTTAATAATCTTAATGAACTTAAACCTGGAATTATTGATATT
>ENA-OSEY01000375-OSEY01000375.1-marine-metagenome-genome-assembly--contig:-NODE-375-length-33038-cov-8.991778_pt1 | contig 33038 bp, 37 predicted proteins | sample MGYA00248465_ERZ534230 | MGnify/ENA primary metagenome ERZ534230 (study PRJEB26409, sample SAMN06344110) | marine metagenome | isolation source: Sea water from surface | place: Atlantic Ocean:Southern... | reverse complement strand
CCTGGTTTTTATGGTGACATAATACCTTTTTCTTTATTTGTAATAGCTTCATTTACAGATTTCTTAGACGGGCTTTTAGCGAGAATGTATAAAGAGGAGTCTAAATTAGGTGAGTTGTTAGATCCTATTGCAGACAAAATTATTGTTGCCACAGCATTAATTTTACTTGTTATGGATGGGACAATAAAAAATTTTGAGGTAATTGCAGCTATAATAATTTTAACACGAGAAATTTTAATTTCTGGATTAAGAGAATTTTTAGCAAAAGGTAAAGTCAATATGCCAGTTTCAGGTTTGTCTAAATTAAAAACATTTCTACAAATGTTTGCTATTTCTATATTACTCTTAGGGCAGACGGGTAATAAATTAATTAATTTTCAAGATTATAATGCACAAACAATTGGAATTATAATATTGTGGTTATCTGCATTTTTAACACTTTATACTGGGTATGATTATTTAAGAAAAGGAATTGACCACGCAATCTCGGAAGATGAAAAAAATTAAGCTGCTTTCTTTTTTCTGACAGTTTGCTGGTAACTTTCAGATAATTGGATTATCGTATTACATACTTTATAATTAAATTTATCAATCTGAGATACAGGGGTAACTTCAGCAGCAGTACCTGTTAAAAAACATCCTACAAAGTTTTTAAGTTCATCAGGTTTAATCTTTCTCTCATTAACTTTTATATTCATAGAATTTGCAATTTCAATTACTGTTCTTCTTGTAATTCCATCTAAAAAAGAATCTGGAATTGGAGTATGCAAAGTCCCATCTTTATCTTTAAAAAATATGTTTGCTCCAGTAGCCTCTGCAATGAAGCCCTCGTGGTCTAGCATTAATGAATCTGTATAGCCTTGTTTTTCAGCTTCATGTTTTGACAAAGTGCAAATCATATATAAACCTGCAGCTTTAGTGTCCCATGGAATTGTGTTTGGAGCAGGACGTCTCCAATTAGAAATATTTAATTTGATACCCTCTAATTTTAATTTTGGATCGAAGTATGATCCCCATTCCCAAGTTGCTATTGCAACATGTATTTTTGTTTGTTGGGCAGAAATTGCCATCATTTCACTTCCTCTCCAAGCTACAGGTCTCACATAACCATTTTTTACATTTTGGGTTAGTACAATTTTATTTGATGCTTCATTAATTTCTTTTTCAGAATATGGAATTTCAAAACCCATTCTTCTTGCAGAATGGAAAAATCTTGAGGTATGTTCGTCTAATTTAAATATATCTCCGTCATACACTCGCTCTCCCTCAAAAACACAACTTGCGTAATGTAAACCATGGCTTAATACATGCAGTTTAACGTCTTGCCAATCCACAAGCTCGTTATTGTACCAAATTTTTCCTTCTCTTTTATCGTAGGGTATCATTAGATTTTATTAACAAAAAATATCTTTGTATGTATAATATGTCAATATAACTTACCAAAATGAAACAGTTACTTTACCTTAAAGATAATCAATTAAAAGAATTTATAGAGAAATTATTTGTTAGTTATCGTGAAACATTCGCAGATACTAAAAAAATTTTAGATAAACATAATCTAGGCATTGCCCATCAAAAAGTACTTCATTTAATATCTCAGTACCATGGTATTACTATTTCTGAACTATTGGGTAAACTTAAAGTCACAAAACAAAGTCTGAATAGAGTGTTAAATGATTTAATTAAAATTAATGCTCTTAAATTTAAAAAAGATACTAAGGACACACGAAAGAAACATGTTTACCTAAGCGAGCAAGGTGAGCATTTATTTAATCAAATTTTTTCTATACAAAAGAAAAGGATACACAAAGCTCTTCTAAACTCTTCATCAGATGAAGTTTTGCATTTTAATAGTGTACTTAAAAAAATAATTAATGAATAATTTCTTAGCTCATATTTTAGTTGTAGATGACGATGATGGTATAAGAAAACTTGTTAAACAGTTTTTAAATGAAAATAATTACTTAGTAACAACCGCGCAGAGTGCAGAGGAAGCTCAAAGCAAAATAAAGATTATTGAATTCGACCTAATTGTGCTCGACGTTATGATGTCAGGAAAAAGTGGTTTGGAGTTTTTATTAGAAAATAAAAAAAGTATTGATACACCTGTTATACTTTTGACCGCAAGAGGAGAGTCTGATGATAGAATTAGAGGATTTGAAAGTGGTGCAGACGATTATCTTCCCAAACCGTTTGAGCCGAAGGAGTTGATACTAAGAATAAAAAGTATATTAAATAGGACAAAGACTAAAAAACCTAAACATTTGGCAGAGTTTGAAAATATTAAAATTGATTTAAATAAGCTTTTTATATTTAAAAATAATAAACAACATAAGATAAATAATACAGAAAAAATAATCCTCGAAAAAATGATAAATTCACCAGGTAAGACATTATCAAGAGAGTTGATAGGTAATCTAATTAAAATAGACAAAGAAAGATCTGTTGATGTTATTATAACAAGATTAAGAAAAAAAATTGAAGATGATCCTAAAAACCCAAAATATTTACAAACTATAAGAGGTAAAGGTTATGTTTTATGGATTGATTAAATCATTAAAAAAAATTTTACCTAAGCAATTATTTTACCGTGGACTTTTAATTGTCGCTATACCTATAATTATTTTACAAGTAACAATTACACTTGTTTTTTTTGATAGTTTATGGATTAAGACCAATAAAGGTATGACACGAGCACTAGCCTCTGAGCTTAAAACTTTCATAGACGCCTATGATAATGAAAAAACTGACAAAGATTTTATAATTGTTCTTTATAAAGAAAATTTAGATATAAATATTAAATATAAAGAAAATTTAAAATTACCAATACATAACGATAAAAGATGGTTCAGTCCTATTGATAGAACATTAAGACGTGAATTAAAATCTAGAAATTTAAATTACTGGTTTGATACAACTTCATATAAACAATTAGTTAATATTAAAATTTCATATGAAAATGGTTTTTTTGAATTTTTCATTCCTAGAGAAAGATTAACTAGCTCGTCCGCCCGAATTTTTGCCTTATGGATAACAGTACCTGCTTTACTTGTTATTTCTATAGCAATGATCTTTTTGAAAAATCAAACAAGACCCATTTTAAAATTAGCAGAGGCTTCAGAGAAATTTGGAAGGGGTGAAAAAATTGAGGAATTTGTACCATCCGGTGCACTAGAAATTAGAAAAGCTGGTTTTGAATTTGAAAAAATGAGAAAAAGGATTATCAGACATTTAACACAGAGATCTGAAATGTTGTCTGGAATAAGTCATGACCTTAGAACACCACTAACTAGAATTAAATTACAGCTCGCGTTAATTAAGGACAGAAAAATAGCATCGGAATTATCTGATGATGTTGATGAGATGGAAAAAATGCTAAATGAATATCTTCAATTTGCTAAAACTGGAGCAGAAGAAAAAACACAGAAATTTAATTTTCAAGTCTTAATCTCATCTCTTTTAGACAAATATGATAATCCAGATATTACACTTGAGAGTCCTGAAAATATAGAGTTTGAAGGAAGAAAAGAACTTTTAAAAAGATGTTTTAATAATTTAATAGAAAACTCATTAAAATACGGTAGCAAATTAGCCGTAAAAATTGAAATTTTGAGAAAAAATTTTAAGGTTATAATTGATGATAATGGTCCAGGTATTCCGGAATCTGAATATGAAAATGTTTTTAAACCTTTTTACAAAATAGATAAAAGTAGACAAGACACTAAAAGTAGCGTTGGATTAGGGTTATCTATATCCTCTGACATAATTAGATCACATGGAGGAAAAATTGAGTTGAGCAAATCTATATTAGGCGGTTTAAGAGTTATCGTTTCTTTGCCTTCTTAATTTTTTTTTTATTTGATTTTGCAAGTTCAATCTCAATTTTCTCAATCCTTTTTCTAAGTATATCCAGATCCTCTTTTCCAACAATTTTCATTTTAAACAAAAATTCGTCCCTTTTTGACTTACATATATTGATTATCTCAGAATTTAAATCTTTATAGCTATTAATTCCATTCTCAATCAGTTTACCGAATTTTTTTAACAGTTCTTCTGAATTTGCCATAATATTATTTTTTTTTTGTTAATTAAGTTTATAATATTTTTTATTAATGTTTATCAATAATTTTGACCCAGTCGCCTTTAATTTTTTCATATTAGAGATTAGGTGGTACTCTCTTTCTTATATTTTTGGTATTTTATTCGGCTGGTTTTATATTAAAAAATTCTTTTTAAAAGATGTTAATTCAAAGTCACTATTTGATAATTATATTACGTATATAATTTTAGGAATTATTATTGGAGGTAGGATAGGATATGTATTATTTTATAATTTAAATTATTATTTATCTCGACCACACGAAGTATTTTTTATTTGGGAAGGTGGCATGTCGTTTCATGGTGGTGTAATTGGAGTAATAATATCCTCTCTAATATTTTCAAAAAAAAATGATTTAAATGTATTTAGATATTTAGACTTGGTCGCACTCTCAGCTCCAATAGGAATTTTTTTAGGCAGAGTATCTAATTTTATAAATTCTGAATTATATGGAAGACAAACAGATCTTCCCTGGTCAGTTAAATTTGTTAAAATTGATGATTTAAGTAGGCACCCTTCTCAAATTTATGAGGCAATTTTCGAGGGACTAATATTATTTATCATATTAAATATTTTTAAAAAAAAATTGATTAATCCTGGTTTGATATCTTCACTATTTCTTATGATCTATTCTATTTTTCGGTTTTTTATTGAATATACTCGAGAGCCTGACAATCACTTAGGATTAATTATTTTCAAACTAAGCATGGGCCAAATTATTAGTCTGATTACTTTAGCCTTTGGAATATTTCTCTTCTATCTAAAAAATAAAAATGAACCAGAAAAAATTAATAACGCTTGATAGTTTTATAGATGAAGCCCTGTACCACAAGCGGACAGGTTACTATATGAAAAAGTCTCCTTTTGGAAAAAAGGGAGATTTCATAACAGCCCCAGGAATTTCAATTTTATTTTCTGAAATGATAACAATTTGGATAGTATTATATTGGGAAAGTTTAGGAAAACCAAAAAAATTTAATATTGTAGAATTGGGTTCAGGAGATGGCGAACTTATGTTAAATATGATCAAGACATCAAAAAATTTTCCAAATTTTTTTAAAAATTTAAACTTTTATATTTTCGAAAAAAGTAATTATTTAAAAGAAATACAGAAAAAAAAGTTGAAAGGATTTGGTTTAAATTGGATTAGTAATTTAAATAATTTAGAGAAAAATAAAACTTTATTTATAGGAAATGAGTTTTTAGATGCATTTCCAATAAAACAGTTCATCAAAAAAGATAATATTTGGTATGAAAAGTATGTGGAAAAAGTAAACAATAAATATTTATTAAGAGATATCAAAGTAGATATTAAAAAATACTCTAAAATAGTTGGTTTTAATTTTTTTAATCAAGAAAAATTTATAGAAATATCTTTAAATCAGATAACTTTTTTAAAAAAAATTTCGGTTTTTATAAAAAAAAGAGGTGGTGGAATTTTATTTATCGACTATGGTTTTTTAAACAAAAAAATGTTTAATAGTTTGCAGTCTGTATCTAAGCATAGGAAGAGGAATTTTCTATTAAACAAAGGGAAGCAAGATATAACGCATCTTATAAACTTTAGTTTCTTAAAAAAATATTTTTATCATTGTGGACTTAATGCAATAATTACAACACAAGGAAACTTTTTAAAGAATATGGGCATAATGGAAAGAGCTGAAATTATGTCAAAAAATAAATCATTTTTAGCTAAGTCAGATATTTTCTTTAGAGTTAAAAGACTCACCGATATAAAACAAATGGGAGATCTTTTTAAAGTTATTTTCGCAACTCAAAAAAAACATGAATTTAAAAAAGGTTTTGATGTTTAAATCCAAAAAACTTAGTAATTATAACAAAACTATAGTGCACGCATTTTTTAATAGTCAAGGTGGTGTATCAACTGGAATATACAAAGGTTTAAATTGTGGCCCAGGATCTAAAGATAAAAAAATTAATATAAAAAAAAATTTGAATATAGTTAAAAAAAAAATTAAATGTAAACAAAAAAATTTAATTTTATTAAATCAAATTCATAGTAATAAAACTTTTAAAATATTAAAGATAACAAATAATAAAATGTATGGGGATGGTTTTATAACTAAAAAAAATGATATAGCTTTAGGTATATTAACAGCAGATTGTGCTCCAATCCTTTTTTACGATCCAGAAAAACAAATAATTGGTGCTGCACATGCTGGATGGAAAGGCGCTTATAAAAATATTTCGAAAAAAATATTGGATGACATGAAAACTTGGGGGTCAAATATAATTGATATAATTGCAGTCATAGGTCCGTGTATTAGATATAAAAATTATGAAGTAAAGTCAGATTTCAAGAGGAAGTTTCTAAAAAAATATGACTGTGATGGTTGTTTTGTTCAAAGAAATAGTATGATTTATTTCGATTTAAGCAAATTTATTAAAAAACAACTTAGGGAAAATGGTATTAAAAACATAGAAATTATAAAAAAAGATACATTTATAAGAAAAAATAAATTTTACAGTGCAAGATACTCTTTAAAAAATAATTATGATGATTATGGTAGAAATATTTCGTTAATTATGATTAAATAAATTTCCTCAAAAAATATGAAAATTCTTACTGGGAATAGTAACAAAAACCTCAGTCATAAAATATCTAAATATTTAAAAAATAAGTTGGTCAACTCAAGTATAAGAAAATTTAGTGATGGCGAAATATATATTGAGATAAACGAAAATATTAGAGGAAATAGTATATTTATAATTCAATCTGTCTCTTCACCTGCAAATGACAATCTGATGGAACTTTTGTTGTGTATTGATGCATTGAAGAGATCCTCTGCAAAAAATATAACAGCTGTAATTCCATATTTTGGGTATGCAAGGCAAGATAGAAAAGTTGTTCCGAGAACCTCGATCTCTGCTAAACTAGTTTCAAACCTGATTACTAATTCTGGAGCTGACAGAGTTGTAACATTAGATTTACACTCTGGTCAAATTCAAGGTTTTTTTGATATACCTGTAGACAATTTATTTGCAACACCAATATTTGCTCGACATATTAAAAGAAAAATTAAAACTAAAAACATGATATGTGTTGCACCTGATGTAGGTGGAACAGCAAGAGCAAGAGCATTGGGTAAAATGTTAAATGTCGGATTAGCTATAGTAGATAAAAGAAGACCTGCACCAGGTAAGTCTGTTGTCATGAATGTAATTGGAAATGTAAAAGGTAAAACATGTATAATTGTTGATGATATAATAGACTCAGGTGGAACTATTGTTAATGCTGCAAAAATATTAAAACAACGAGGTGCAAGAGACGTTCATGTATATGTCTCTCATGGAGTTTTAAGCGGTGACGCAGTTGAAAAAATCAGGAAGTCACAAATTAAAAATTTGGTAATTACAGATACAATAGACAATTCACAAAAAGTCAAAAAGGCTAAAAATATAGAGATATTGACAATATCTAATTTAGTTGGTGAGGCTATAAAAAGAATATCTAATTCAACATCTGTATCTGACTTATTTAATTAACTCTTGAAAAATTTCTATTCATGGGCTAAAAATCCATCTTTTATGAACTCACTAGAAGCTACAATTAGAGATACTAAAACAAAAGGTCAATTGGCTAATTTAAGAAATAACGGTAATGTACCAGCGATAATTTATGGTGGGAAAGATGAAAATCAAAAAATTTCGGTTACAAAAAAACAAATTAAAACCTTAATTGAAAAAGAAAATTTTGCTTCTGATGTAATTTTATTAAAAGTCGATGGTAAAGAATACAATGTTTTGCCAAGAGAAATTGTATTTGATACAGTCAGCGATGAACCAATTCATGTTGACTTTTTGAAAATAGTTTCTGGCTCAAAGATTAATTTAGAAATCCCAGTTAAATTTATTAACAATGACAAGTGTCCTGGACTAAAAAGAGGTGGGGTATTAAATATAGTTAGACGAAAAGTAGAGTTGCGTTGCCCAACAGAAAGTATTCCAAAAGAATTAGTAGTTGATTTAGAAGATCTTGATATCGGTTCAAGTATAAAAATATCATACATAAAATTACCTGAAAATGTAATTCCAACTATTACTGACAGAGATTTTGTTGTTGCAACTGTTGCAGCCCCTACGGTGGTTAAAGAACCAGAAAAACCTGCTGAAGCTGACGGAGAGACAACCGAGGGAGGAGCTGAGGCAAGTGCGGATGGTGCAACAGAGGGCGGAGACGAGAAAACTAAAGAAACGTCTGACGGCGACAAAAATAAAGATGGAGATAAAAAAGAGGAAAAATCTCCAACAGATAAAAAGTAATTTTTGAAAAGCTAAATAATTTCATGTTATTATTTGTAGGATTAGGTAACCCAACCCCTGACAGTCAAAACAACCGTCACAACATTGGTTTCAAAGTCATTGATGCAATAAATCAAAAGTTTGGATTATCAAAACAAAAACCAAAGTTTAAGGGATTATTAACTACAGGTAATATTGGTGATAAGAAGGTTTATGCTATAAAACCACTAACTTTTATGAATAACTCTGGAATTTGTATTAGAGAGCTTATTGAGTATTTTAAAATGGATGCTGCAGATGTAATTGTGTTCCATGATGACCTTGATATTGATGTTGGAAAAATTAAAGCTAAGTTTGGTGGCTCAAGTGCTGGACATAATGGAATAGAGTCGATTGACAAGTTTATTGGAAAAGATTACTCGAGAGTAAGAATAGGTATAGGGAAACCTGAGTCAAAAATTTCAATTTCAGACTATGTTTTAAATGATTTCAACGACGAAGAAAAAGAGAAATTAGAAAATATTACTGAGAATATTATAACATCCTTAAATATACTTCTTGATAAAAAATTAGAGTTATTTTCAAGTACTGTGAATAACAAATAAATGGGTTTTAAGTGTGGAATTGTTGGTTTGCCTAATGTAGGTAAATCTACTCTATTTAATGCATTAACAAATTCAAGCATTGCTCAAGCTGAGAATTTTCCTTTTTGTACTATTGAACCTAATGTTGGAAATGTTCCTGTGCAGGATGATAGACTAGACAAATTATCCGAAATATCTAAATCAAAGAAAAAAATATATACATCGATTTCATTTATAGATATTGCAGGATTGGTTAAAGGAGCCTCTAAAGGTGAAGGCCTTGGTAACAAATTTTTGTCGCATATAAGAGAGGTAGATGCAATTATTCACATGATCAGATGCTTTGAGTCAGACGATATTCAAAATGTTAATAAAAACGTAGATCCTATTAGAGACCTAGAAATTATAGAAACTGAAATGAAACTTGCAGACATAGAGTCTATTGAAAAAAGATTAGAAAAAAGAAATAAAAATAAAAATAGTGATTTACAAAATGAAATTTTAAAAAATACACTTGAAGGCATAAACAATAATAAAAATCTTCTAGAAATATTAAAAAAATATGATCAGAAAGAAATTAAAATGACTGGACTGCTTAGCTTAAAGCCTAAATTATATGTTTGTAATGTAGAGGAAGAAAATATAAGTAAGGGCAACAACCATACTAAATCATTCATCAGCACATATGGCGAAAGTAATACAATTATAATTTCAGCAGAAATTGAAAATCAAATTAATGAACTAAAAGATGACGAGAAAAATAGTTTCATGGAACTACTAAAAATCAAAAATACAGGATTAAATAGTCTTATTAAAAAAGGGTATAATTTATTAGAATTAGAAACTTTTTTTACTTCAGGTCCTGAGGAAAGTAGAGCGTGGACAATTCAAAAAAATTGTATTGCTCCTGATGCAGCAGGTGTAATTCACTCTGACTTTAAAAAAGGCTTTATAAGGGCTGAAACAATATCTTTTGAAGACTTTGTTAAATTTAGTGGATGGCAAGAGTGTAGAAATAAAGGAAAAATGAGACTTGAGGGCAAGGATTACATCGTAAAAGATGGAGATATATTAAACTTTCGTTTCAATACGTGACCAAATTCTTTTCATGCTAAAGTAAACTAGTATTGTAAGTATTACTAAGTAGATTATTGCTCTAAAACCAAACTTATGCCTTTCCTCTAGCTTTGGCTCTGCTGTCCAGGCTAAGAAAGTTGTAATATCTTTAGCCATCTGCTCTGGAGTGGCAGGAGTACCATCGGCATAAGTCACAAGATCATCATAAAGTTGTGGTGGCATTTTAATTTTATTCCCATACATATACTTATTGTAGTACACACCATCATCTAATTTCATTCCCTCGGGTGGATCTTCGTATCCTAATATGACTGAATATATGTAATCTGCCCCGCCCGCTCTTGCTTTAACCAAAACAGACATGTCTGGGGGATAAGCTCCTCCATTAGATAATTTAGCCTCTTGATCGTTAGCGTAAGGCATTACAAATTTATCAGATAATTTTGCTGGTCTGGTAAACATTTCACCATCATTGTTTGGACCATCAGTAACTTCAAAGTTAGATGCAATTGCTTTAGCTTGCTCAATTGAGAATTCTGGACCACCTTTTTCTGCTAAATTTCTATAAGAAACATATTTTAATGAATGACAAGATGCACATACTTCTGTGTATACTTGATAACCCCTCTGTAAAGAAGCTCTATCAAATGTTCCAAAGAAGCTTTTAAAAGACCAATCTTGTTTTAGTAAAGGGTAATTTTCACCTGCTGAATAGGTTATATTTTGAATAGATAAAGTTAAAAATATTGTTGTAAGGTAAATTTTTAATAATTTCTTCACATTTAGCCCAGGCTATTTATTTTTACTTTATCACTTTTGGCTTTGGCCATTGATGGATTTGGCATTCCGCCTAACACGGGTTCCGTTATGCTTAGAGGCACATTTAATGTCCGCTCTTTTCTTCCTAATATAGGCAATATAACTAAGAAATGAATAAAATAGTAAGCGGTAGCTACCCTAGCAATTAACAAATAGATTCCTTCAGCTGGCATAGCGCCCATATAACCTAATATTAAAACATCTGCTACCAAGAACCAGTAGAACTGTTTGTAGATTGGTCTGAATAAAGCCGACCTTACTTTAGATGTATCAAGCCAAGGTAATATTACCAAAACAAAAATTGCTGCAAACATTGCAATAACACCTAAAAGCTTATCTGGTATTGATCTTAATATCGCATAAAAAGGTAACAGATACCATTCAGGCACAATATGAGCTGGAGTAACTAATGGATTTGCCTCAATATAATTATCAGAGTGACCGAGAATATTTGGAGAGAAAAAAACAAAAAAAGCAAAAATAATTAAAAATATTAGAAGAGCAAAAATATCTTTAATTACTATATATGGATGAAAAGGAACCGTATCATTAGACGGTTTTTTAATATCGATACCAATTGGATTATTATTACCTGGGACGTGTAAAGCCCAAATATGTAATATTACTAAGCCCAAAATTAAAAATGGAAATAAATAGTGTAAACTAAAAAATCTTGTAAGAGTTGGATTATCTACTGAATATCCTCCCCACAGCCAATGTGTAATACTCTCCCCTACTAAAGGTATGGCGCTAAATAAGTTTGTTATTACAGTAGCTCCCCAAAAACTCATCTGGCCCCAAGGTAATACATAACCTAAGAAGGCTGTTGCCATCATAAGGAAATAAATTAACATCCCTATTATCCAAATTATTTCTCTTGGAGACTTATAAGAACCATAATAAAGAGCTCTAAAAATATGGATATATACTGCTAGAAAAAACATCGATGCTCCATTTGCATGAACATATCTAATTAACCAACCGTAATTTACATCTCTCATAATATGCTCTACACTTCCGAATGCTAAATCAGCATGTGCAATATAATGCATAGCAAGCACTAAGCCTGTAATAATTTGTGTTATCAAGCAAAAAGTTAAAATACCTCCAAATGTCCACCAATAATTTAAATTTTTTGGTGTAGGATAATCTGTTAAATGGTTTGCTAAGGTTAAAAGTGGCAACCTATCATTAAACCATTTTCCAAATTTAGAACTAGGTGTATATTCGTGTGAGCTCATTTATTTATCCAATCTTAATCGTGTTACTATCTACAAAGGTATATTCAGGAATCTCTAAGTTAGTTGGGGCAGGTCCGCTTCTTATTCTTCCTGAAGTATCATAGTGAGAACCATGACATGGACAAAACCATCCTCCCTCATAGTCACCTTTGTTTGTTAATGGTACACATCCTAAGTGAGTACAAATACCAAGTGTTACTAACCATTCAGGTTTCTTCGCTCTATCCTCATCTTTTTCAGGATGTTTTAATTCTTTTAGGTCAACTTTTCTTGCTTCCTCAATTTCCTCTGGGGTTCTATGTTTAATAAAAACTGGTTTACCTCTCCACAATACCGTGATCGACTGACCGGGTTGAACCGAGCTAATGTCAACTTCAGTGCTTGCAAGGGCCTTAACTGATGCGTCTGGGTTCATTTGATCAATTAACGGCCATACAGCAGCTCCCACACCAACCGCTCCTGCTGCAGTTGTAGCTGTTAAGATGAAATCTCTTCTATTTGGTTTTTTTTTATCTGAATCAGACATTTATTTAATTAATTAGTTAAGTTGTTATAATATTTATATATGAGAAAAAAAGTATTTTTACATGGTAACAATGACACAGAAAGACACGAATTATAGGCCTAAAATAGCCTTATATGAACCAGATATACCTCAAAATACAGCTGCCATTATCAGAACTTGCTCATGTTTAGGAGCAAACTTAGAAATTATAGAACCATGTGGCTTTATTTTTTCAGATAGGAGATTTCAAAGGGTGGTAATGGATTATATAAATATGGAAAAAATTAAATTTTATAAAAGCGCAAAAGAATTTTTTGATAAAAAAAAAGATCAGAGGATAATTTTAATGACTACTAAAGCAAAAAAAATATATACAGAATTTAAATTCAAAAAAGGTGATACATTATTGTTTGGTCGAGAAAGTGCTGGTGTACCTGATAAAGTACATAAGATGCTAGATTTAAAGTTAAAAATACCAATGGAAAATAAATTTAGATCTTTAAACTTATCAACATCTGTTTCAATTGTTCTTTCAGAAAATTTAAGACAAACAAAATATTTATAATATGAATCAAGAATTAAAAAAAAGATTAGCAAGAAATTGGTTTAAAATTTTACAAGAGGTAATTTGTAAAGAAATTGAAATAATAGAGTCTAGAAAAAAAATTTTTAAAAAAAAAAGATGGTTTAGAGGGAAGAAAAAAAAAGAAGGTGGAGGAGAGTTCAGAATATTTGAAAATGGAAAAGTTTTCGAAAAGGTGGGTGTAAATTTTTCAGAAGTTTATGGTAAATTTTCAAATAAATTTAAAAAAAACATCCCAGGGACAGAAAAAAGTTCTAAATTTTGGGCGTCAGGTATTTCAGTTGTAATGCACATGAAAAATCCATACGTGCCTGCTATGCATTTCAATACTCGATATATAGTAACAGGACATGGTTGGTTTGGTGGTGGAATGGATGTAACACCATGTTTTAATGACAAAAAATTAGAGAGATGGTTTCACTCAAAATTAAAGAATGCATGTGATAAACACAATAAAACGTATTATCCAAAATATAAGAAATGGTGTGATCAATATTTTTATTTGCCACATAGGAATGAAAGTAGAGGTATTGGAGGAATTTTTTTTGATTACAAGAAAGATAATTATGAAAAAGATTTTTCATTTATAAGAGACGTAGGATTAAATTTTAAAGAAATTTTTAAAGAGATTATAAAAATTAAAAACAAAAAAAAATGGAAAAAAAAAGATAAAGACATACAGTATCTAAAGCGAGGAAGATATGTAGAATTTAATTTGCTTTATGATAGAGGAACTAAGTTTGGTTTACAAACTGGCGGAAACGTAGAAGGTATTTTAATGTCCTTACCGCCAATTGCAAAGTGGATATAGAATGGAAAAAGAACCAATAACCATTAATGGATTACAGAAACTAAAGGATGAGTTAATATTTTTAAAAGAAAAAAAAAGACCAGAGATTGTATCTGCAATTGCAGAAGCAAGATCTCATGGTGACTTAAAAGAAAATGCTGAATATCACGCAGCAAAAGAGCAACAGTCACATAATGAAGGAAGAATTCAAGAAGTTGAAGACATAATAGCTAGAGCCAATGTTATTGATGTCACAAAATTAAATAACGATGGGAAAGTAATTTTTGGATCAACTGTTTTTTTAGATAATTTAGATACGTCAGAAAAAATTAGTTACAAGATAGTTGGAAAAGATGAAGCAGATTTAACAAAGAAATTAATTTACTTTCAATCACCAATAGGCAAAGGATTAATAGGCAAAAATAAAGGAGATTTAGTAGAGATCAAAACACCATCTGGCTCAAAGAATTTTGAGATTATAAATGTAGAATATATTTAATTATTAATAATTCTATTTACCTCTTGATTTGTAATTTTAAAATTATTTTGCACCCATACATCCTCAATTTTTTTAAGTTTAGTACCTAATTCCCTTCCCTCTTTTAAATTGTATTCTTCAATTAAATTTTTAGCCTTAATTGGAAAAATTGGTTTATTTGTTTCAATTATTAATTTTTTTAATTTTATCATTTTTGTAATATCTTTTTTTGAAACACAAATTTTAAAGTCTATAAGATCTATCACTAATGATTTATCATTATAATAAACTAGTTTGTGGAAATTTTTTTCTGAAAAAAAATTATTATCACTTAATTTGGGATAATTTTGATATAGAAATTTTATACGTTTTTTATCATTATTAGATAATTTATATTTATACAAAAAATAGTCAGTATTATCAGTTTCATCTATTATTAAGATAGAAAGCCAAAATAAGAAATCTTTTGACTGCAAAATTTCTAGTGCTTGATCGTTTAATTTTTTTAGTAGATGAATATTTTTTAATTCAGGAAAAACTAAATTTAATATTTTTTTTAAAAATTCATCATCGTTTATTTTAAAAATATTTTTAGATTTAAATATTTTTTCTAATTCATTTAATAGTCTTTCTTTCGAAATTTTATTTATACCAGATATATTTTTTAATATTTTTTTTTGTATATCGAGATCATGTGGTTGATTACTATAATCTAAAAAAAACCTTATATATCTCAATACTCTCAAGTAATCCTCTCTTATTCTATTCTCTGCATTTCCTATAAATTTAACTTTTCCATTTTTTAAATCTTTCTTACCTTCAAATGGATCATATAAATTTCCCTCTAAATCCGCATATATACAATTGATAGAAAAATCTCTTCTAGCTGCGTCCTCATACCATTTCTTTGTAAATTCAACATCTGCATGTCTGCCATAACTTTTTATATCTCTTCTTAGTGATGTAATTTCTAATTTTTCATTATTTATTTTGGCAGTAATAGTTCCATGCTCTATTCCTGTCTCAAAAAATTTTATATTGTTGTTTTTTAGTATTAGCTTTACCTCTTCAGGTGTTAAATCCACTGCTAAATCAATATCGTCTATATTTTCGTTGCTTAAAGCTTTTCTGACACAACCACCAATAAATCTGATTTGGCAATTATTTAAATCATTAGAAAAAATATTGAAGATTTTTTTAATTTCATATTTTTTCTTTAAATTTTCAAATTTTAAATTTGTATTTAAATTGATATTTTTTTGTTTAATAAATTTTAATAAAAAATTTTTCATAATTGGCTGGGGCGCTAGGATTCGAACCTAGGAATGGCGGTACCAAAAACCGCTGCCTTACCACTTGGCTACGCCCCAAAAATTATTTTAAAACCTTAAATTCTTATATAGTTTTAGATGAAATACACCAATGTTTTTTGTATTTTTTTTTAATTAATTTTGTCCCATTTAGCGCATCTTTTTTTGTTAAAAAATAAGCTACCAAAGCCGATCCAGATCCTGTCATCCTAGCAAATAATATATTTTTCAAGCTTGTTAAATCATTTTTTAATTTGCCCAGAGAGGGGTATTTTTTAAATACAATAGTTTCTAAATCGTTATTTAATTTAATTAATTTTTTAACATTTGAAATTTTATTATTTGAGAGTTGAAAATCACTATAATTCCTAACTTTTTGATAAATTTGTCCAGTTTTACAACCATAATCTGGTTTAACTATCGTAAGGTAAAGTTTTATTTTTTTATTAAATTCTCTCATTTTGCCATTTTTTGTAATAATTTTATTTTTTGTATTCAATCCAAGGCATACGTCAGATCCAATTTGAGTGCATATTTTTAAAAGTTTTTTTTTATTTAGATATAATTTTTCTATTTTATTAAAATAATTTAATAATGTTGCTGCATTAATTGAACCTCCCCCCATACCTGATTGGGTTGGAATATTTTTTTTAATTTTAATTTTATATTTATACTTTAATAGTTTTTTTTTATCTAATAAATCCAGTAATTTCGAAATTGTATTAGCACTACTAATATTTTTAGAAAATTTACCATAAAAAGTTATTTTATGTTTTTTTGCATTTATTTTTTTCACATATAAAAGATCATATAAATCAGAAAACATAACTAATGTTTCAATTCTATGAAAATTACTCTTTAATTTTTTTATAACGTTTAAATGAACATTTATTTTAGAAAAGGATTTTATCTTGTGTTCCATTAACTTTTTGTAAGTCCGAAGATTAGCTTATTTTTAACTTCCTCAAGATTTATCTCACCGTCATTTTCAATTTTAAGAACATTTTTCCAAAAATATTTAGCCTGAATTTTTCGGTTTAACTTCCACAAAATATCTGCATAATGATCCATGATAACAGGATCATCTGGTTTTAACTGCAAAGCTTGATTTATATATTTTTCTGCTTTAACAAAATCTCCAGTTAAATAATATGCCCATCCCAAAGAATCTGTTATGTACGGATTATTAGTAGTGTTTTGGTAAGCTTCTTTCAACATTTCGATTGATCTATCAATATTTATATTTCGTTCTAACCAGCTATAGGCTAAATAATTTAGAACATAAGGATCATTGGGAAAAATACTTAAAGAATTTAATAAATCCGTATCTGCTTTTTTATATTCTTTCAACCTTTCAAAGCTGCTCCCCCTTCTATACAAGGCATCAGCATATGAATCTGATTTTTTATCTAATTTATTGAGCACTAAATTATAATAATTTATAGATCTTTGGTATTTTCCAAAATTCTTATAAATATTGGCTACATCAAACAAAATTTTATAATGAGGATCCTTTATTTTATCTAAATTTTTTTCGATGAATTTTAGTGACTCACTATCATTTTGCTCAATTGAAATTATTTGTCCAATTTTTTTTATTCTATACCAACTGTACATTATGTCATTTCTATCTATTAGATTTAGAAACTTTTTTGCTAGTTCAAAGTTTTCAACTAAAATATAATTTTCAGCAAGAAGAGATAAATTGAAATAAAACTTTGGATTTAAATACTGAGATAAATTAAGATAAAAGTTTGATTTAACAAATTCATCCTGAGAGCTGTAAAGATTAGAAATTAAAAAGAAAAATTCGGCAACGAGATCATTTGGACTTTCACAAGAAAAAAAGTCATTAAACTTGTATAATTCACCTTTCTCAATCCAAAGCTTTGATTGAGAAATTAATAAATTACTATTTAAAGGGTTAATTGATTTTGAAATCTCGCTAGCATATTCAATATTTTTATTATTAACTAATTGTCTCAAATAAAAAAAAATATACCTCGAAAAATCACCATCATCTGTATTTATTATGTTTAAAAATTTATCACTAGACTCTGCACTACCTAAATAACAATCTTGAAATGCATCTGTTACTAAGGTTAATTTTCCAAAGTTACTGTTATCACTAAATTTTTTTTTGTTAGAAAAAAGATTTACATAACTTTCTAATGTACTTTTAATAATTGCCTCAAATGTAGTTTGCTCGTCAAATTGCTTCAGGCTTTCAATATATATTTTAGCATTCAAAAAATCTTTTTTATTAATAGCATCTACGATTAAAATTACATAAGCTTCAAAAAAATTAGAGTTGTTGGTGTTTGTATTATTTGAGATTTCTCTAATTGCTTTTTTAACATCTCCAATTTCTACTAATGAGAAAATATAATTTTTTAAAAAAGTTTCATGTTGAGAAATTAGAGCTTTAGAAGAATTATAGTATTTTATAGCTCTTTCATTATTCACATTATCAAATGAGACTAAAGCTGAAAAATAATTGGACAGATACCTCTGGTTGAAATTTTTTTGATCAAATGATTTTGATTGTACATTTGTTTGGTATAATAAAAATATACTCAAGATTAAAAATTTTTTAAACATTCTGAATATTATGATTATAAATGATAAAAATCAAAATGACATATTTGATGAAATGGAGATAGATTATGTATTTTCAAATAATCCTATAAATAGAATCCATAAGATTGACGAACAAGAAAATAAAACTCAACTTTTGGTGGATTTAGAGAAAAAAATACAAAATATTGAAAATTGTGAACTTAAAAAGAATGCTAAAAAAATTGTATTTAGTGACGGCAAACAAGACAGCAAAATTATGATTATCGGTGAGGGACCTGGTCAAAAGGAGGACGAACAGGGTAAACCTTTTGTTGGAGAGGCAGGTATTCTTTTAAATAAAATGCTTATGGCTATAAATATTAGAAGAGAACAGGTTTACATAACAAACGTCGTTAATTATAGGCCACCCAATAACAGAAAACCAGAGCCAAAAGAAGTGGCAAGATACTCAGAATTTCTTCGTGAACATATATTAATAATTAATCCAGCAATTTTAGTATTGTTAGGTAGTACAGCAATGGAAGCTTTACTAGGATATAAACTTAAGATAACGAAAGAAAGAGGTATTTGGAAAGAAGTAATAATTAAAAACAAGGTATATAAAACTATCGTATCATTTCACCCCGCATACTTACTAAGACAACCTGAACAGAAAAAATTTTCTTGGATAGATCTAAAAGAGATAAAAAAAGAAATCGATAGATCAAATATAAAAATCTAATGAAAAAAATAATTGCAGGAGTTGACGAAGCTGGCAGAGGCAGTCTTATTGGTCCAGTTTATGCTGCAGCTGTAATATTAAAAAAAAATATAAATAAAAAATCATTAAAAGACTCTAAGAAAATTTCAAAACAAAAAAGAGAAGTTTTAGATAAATATATAAAAAAAAATTCTATTTGGTCGGTAGGTTCAGCTTCAGTCAAAGAAATTGAAAGACTCAACATTTTAAATGCAACACTGTTAGCAATGAAAAGAGCAATTAGAAAATTAAAGAAAAAACCAAATTTAACCCTTATTGATGGAAACAAAACTCCCCATATGCCTTATTATAATTTAAGATACATTGTCAAAGGAGATCAAAAAATTGCAGAAATATCAGCTGCCTCAATAATCGCTAAGGTTTCTCGTGACAAAGTTATTAAAAATTTATCAAAAAAGTTTTCAGGATATTTTTGGGATAAAAATTATGGATATGGAACTAAAAAACACATATTAGCTATTAAAAAACTTGGGGTTACCGAATATCATCGTAAAAAATTTAAGCCTATACACAATATATTGATTAAAAAATAACCTCTAACACAAATCATTTATTAAAATTTCAATCTGAAGTTGACTGAGACTCTAAGCTAGAGTCTACTTAACTTTATAGAAATGAAACATCTAAATTACAATAATAGAATCGTAAATGGAAATTGTATTGATGAATTAAAAAAAATTCCAGAAAAAAGTTTTGATTTAATATTTGCTGACCCGCCATACAACATGCAGCTTGGTGAAATGTTAAAAAGGCCAGACAATTCAAAGGTTGATAGCGTAAATGATGAGTGGGACAAGTTTAAAGATTTTAAAAGTTATGATGAATTTTCAAATTTATGGTTAAAAGAATGTAAGAGAGTTTTGAAGGATAATGGAAGTATTTGGGTAATTGGTTCATATCACAACATATTTAGATTAGGTTATCATATGCAAAATTTAGATTACTGGATATTAAACGATGTAATTTGGAGAAAAAGAAATCCGATGCCTAATTTTAGAGGGACTCGTTTTACTAATGCTCACGAAACTTTAATTTGGGCTTCAAAAAATAAGAAATCTAAATATACTTTTAATTACCAATCATTAAAGTGTTTAAATGATGATTTACAAATGAGATCTGATTGGCTTTTACCTATTTGCAGTGGCAAGGAAAGGTTAAAAAAGAACGGAAAAAAAGTTCATTCTACACAAAAACCCGAATCGTTACTTCATCGAATAATACTAGCTACAACAAATAAAGGTCATTCAATCTTTGATCCGTTTTTAGGAACTGGAACCACTGCTGTAGTTGCAAAAAAATTAGGTAGAGAATTTTTTGGTATTGAGAAAGATAAGAATTATTTTTTAGCGGCCCAAGAGAGAATTAGCAAAACTAAGAAAATTGATGATGAAAGTTTAGATACAATTGAAAACAATAAATCAAAGCCAAGAATTGCATTTGGATCCTTGGTAGAGATGGGAATCTTAAAACCTGGTTCAATGCTTTTTGATCAAAAGAAGAAAGTTAGTGCTAAAATTATGGTCGACGGTAGTATAAAATATAAACATGCAGAAGGTTCTATTCATAAAGTTGCTGCACAAATAATGGGTACCGAAAGTTATAATGGTTGGACTTATTGGCACTATCAAGATGGTAAAAATACAATTTTAATTGATGACTTGAGGCAAAGATTTATCAATAAAAGCTTATCTATAAACCTTGCCTAAATAACCTTCTAAGAAACTATTATTTTTTGAAAGAAACTTCAACGCAATGTCTCTAAAAAATATTGTTATTGGATTTGAGACCTGAAAAGCAAAATGATTAAATTCGGATCTTGATTTAATTTGCTTTATTTTCTCTTCTCTACTTTCATAATAATTATCACTAATGCCCTCTAAATTTTTAAAAACCTCATACGCAGACTCTATTGATTGAGATGCTCCCTGAGCGAATGAGGGCGGAAAAGCATATAATGCATCTCCTGATAAGAAAATTTTTTTATTTTTTGGTTTATCAAATTTACTGCTTACAAAAATTGGATATATAGAGATATTCTCAAGATTATCTTTAAAATTAAATACGGAATTTTTTGATAAAATATCAATGAATTCTTTAATTATTATATTTTTATTTCCATTTTTAATCTTCTCTAAATTTTTTTCTGCTATTATGGATATAAAATTTGCTTCATTACTTTGATTCACAGGATATGTAACAAAATGGAAATTTGGTCCCAAATATAATGAAACATCATTATTCTCAATATTTTTTAAATTACCTCTTATTGCAACAGAATTGTGAAATTTAATACTTTTAATTTGTTTTAAAACCATTTCTCTACTACTAGAAAATACACCATCACATATCACTAAATAATCGGATATCTCTGAAACATTATTCTTAATATTAATTTTAAATTGATCATTTTGATCAATACTTTCTATATCTGTATTTAAAATTATTTTTTCTTTCGGTATATTTTTTAATAAAAAATTAATTAAAACTGACCTTTTAATCGTAGTATAAAAATTTTGATTATTATTAAACTTAGAAATTTCAATTTTAGAAATTAATTTAAGATTTTTTGAATTATAAAAATTTATATTTCTAGGGTAGTTGATGTCGTGTATAGCTATTTGTCTAAATCCTATTTCATTTAATAATTTAACACCATTAACTGAAAGCTGAATGCCATATCCCTCCTGTAAATTAAAAACCTTTTTTTTTTCTAAAATTTTATAATCATAGTTTCCATTTTTTTCCAGAAGGTTAGCCAAGTAAAGTCCAGAAATTCCTGCGCCAATAATCAAAATTTTTTTCATTATTGACTTAAAGCTACATTAAATATTTTTTTCGTGAAAGAGGGTATAATAGCATTACCTATTTTATTATAATTGACAATTGTCCCTTTTTTATTCGGAATTTTATTATTTTTATTTATTAAAATTTTCATATTCATATTAGAAATTTTAATTTGAAATTTTTTACTTTTAGATGAATTATATTCTATAGCCTTTATCTCATTCATTGGAAAAATTAAAAGATTTTTTAAAAAATTAAATTTATTATTTTTAATTAGGAATGTCTTTTCTTTGCCACAGTAAATGTCAGCTTTAAAATATTTTACTTTATTACTTTTTATTTTTTTTAAAATTTTAAAATCTTTTAGTTTAAACGAAGCACACTTATTATTTATAGGGCAATTATTACATAAAGGGTCGGACGGTTTACATATTAAAGATCCTAATTCCATTAAAGCCTGCACGTAATCTCTTTGCCTAGAGGAGTATCCGAGTAGATGTGTTTTTAGCATTAAGTTCTCTTTTTTTATTTCGTTAATTTTCCTCAAATAAAAAATTCTTTTAATTAATCTTTCAATATTACCGTCTAATGGAATTACTTTTCGGTTATACTCTAAAGCTAATATAGCTCTAGAGGTATAATCACCGATACCGGGTAATTCCTTTAAGTCTTTTAATGTATCTGGTAGTAGATGCTTCTTTTTTCTTTTTAAAATTAATTTTGCAGTCCTTTTAAGGTTTTTTGCTCTAGAGTAATAGCCCAAACCCTCCCATAATTTGAGCAACTTTCTATCATCTACTTTAGATAAACTGTTTATATTTGGTATTTCATAAACAAATTTTTTGAAATATGGTATTACTGTTTTTACCTGAGTTTGTTGCAACATAAATTCACTGATTAAAGTATAATAATGAGACTGTTCTTTTGATTTGGGATGACGCCAAGGAAGATCTCTTTTGTTATTATCATACCAATTTAAAATTTTATTTGATATGTTCAAAGTAGCCATATGAAATTTAATACTAAGCAGAGATATAACTCCATTCAAGGATTAAGATCATTTAAAAACACTTTACCCACAAAAATTAAAAAAATAATTTCTAAAAAAGGAGAAATTTATTCTAAAACTTTGGATAATTGGAAATATTTAGTAGGTAAAGATTTGTTTAATATTTGTTACCCAAAATCTTACAAAAAATCTAATTTTAAAGGCAAAAGTTTGAATATAATGGTAAAACACGGACATGAAGTTGATGTTGAATACTCAAAAAAACAAATAATTGACAAAATAAATTATTATTTTGGGTATGATGTTGTAAACGATATTAGAATTAAAACATTTGATGGAGTGTCTTTAAATACAAAAAAAGATAAAATAATGGTTGTGACAAAAAACAAATTTTCAAAAAAAATTAATACTATAAAAAATGATGACATTAAAAAATCTTTGAAAAAAATGAGTGATATTTTTAAAAGTAGATGAAAAATTTCGTATTAATTATAATTATAATATTTCTAAATTTTAAAACTTTAGCTATCGCTGAAAATATTGTACCCATTATAGAGGGAGACAAAGATGCAAAAATTAAAATAATTGCCTATGAATCATTAACTTGCAGATTCTGTGGAGACTTTCATACAAAAGTTTATCCAGAACTTAAAAAAGAATTTATTGATACCGGATTAATTAATATTGAATTTAGAAATTTTCCACTAGATCTCGCTGCTCTGAACGCTTCAAAAATTGCACATTGTGAAAATAATGGAGACTCAAAAATTCTTCATTATTTATATAAAAGACAAAATCAATGGATTAAAGGTAACAATATTCTTGAGATTAATAGTAATTTAAAAAATAGTTTAAAAGATAGCAATTTCAATCTTGATTTTGAAAAGTGTGTTAATAACAAAAATTTAGAGGACCATATTTTAGAGGAGCGAATCGATGGTGCAAAGAAATATAACATACAGTCAACACCTACCCTTATAATAAATGATAAAAAGTTCGATAAAAAGCTTAATTATAAAAATTTAAAAAAAACTTTAGAAAAAATGATATAACTCATTGAATGGAGTTTAAAAAAATCCAGATAAACGGATTTAAATCTTTCGCCGAAAAAACTACTTTTGACATAAAAGAAGGTTTAACAGGAATTGTCGGGCCTAATGGATGTGGAAAATCAAACATTGTAGAGTCATTGAGGTGGTGCATGGGTGAAACATCTGCAAAAAGTATGAGAGGATCAGGAATGGAGGATGTAATATTTTCAGGCACCTCTAATAAACCCTCAAAAAATTTAGCTGAAGTATCTATAAATTTGACAAACGATAATAAAGATGGCTCTGCAAAATTTAAGGAATTAGATGAAATAGAGATAAGAAGAAAAATAGAAAAAGATAAAGGTTCTAAATTTTACATTAATGATAAAGAAGTTAGAGCAAAAGATGCTCAAATGTTTTTTGCAGATTTATCAACAGGAGCACATTCACCATCGTTAATTAGTCAAGGAAGAATTGGAGCTCTTGTGACTGCAAAACCAGCAGATAGAAGGGCTATATTAGAAGAGGCGGCAGGTATTGCGGGATTACATGTAAGAAGACACGAGGCGGAATTAAGACTTGGAGCGGCTGAAAATAATCTCAAAAGAGCAGATGAATTAAGAAGACAACAAGAAAAACAATTGATTAATTTACAAAAGCAGGCAGAGGAGGCTCAGAGATATAAATTAATTTCAGAAGAGATAAAAAAAATTGAAGCTGGCTTATATTTTTTAAAATTAAGAGAAATAGATAGAGAGATAAAAATTGAAAATGAGATTAATCTAGAAGCAGAACAAGAAGTTGAAAAATTTAATACTGAATTAGCGAAAATTGAAGACGAAATAGATTTAAATTTAGAAAAAGTTAATCCTATTAGAGAAAAGAATATGGAAGATCTGTCAAAGATACAAAGATTAAATTTAGAATTAAAAAATATTGATGAAGAAAATGAGAGAATAAAAAATGAAATGGAAAACATTAAAAATTCTCTTAAAATGATTTCTGAGGATAAAGATCGAGAAAAAAGTATTATTATTGATGCCAACTCAAATGAGAAAAGACTAAAAGAAGAAAAAAGTGAATTAATTGATATAGATTCAAAATATTACGAGACGGAGAAAAAATCTAGTGAAGATTTAAATAATTCGAAAAATAAACTTCAGCACGAAATTGAAAATATTAAGGAATTAATAAAATCAAATAAAAATGGTGAAGCTATCTTGCTTTTAGATGAATGTAAAAACCTTATTGAAGAATATGCAGATAGCTATAGTAGAAATCAAAATATTAAAAAAGATTCTATTAAAAGAAGTCAAAGAATCAAAACGATAGAGACTGAAATTGAGAGTTGGAAAAATTTGACAATTAATTCAGAGAAAATGGTTAATGAGCTTGAAGAAAGAAAAATAAAGTTTAATGACAAATTAGAAGAATTTGAGAGCCAACCTCAATCACAAGCAGAGAAGAAAGGTAAAATTTCTGAAAATTTGAGAATTTCTGAACAAGAAAAAAGTGCAAATGAGTTAAAAATAAGTGATCTAGATGAAAAAATTTCTGAGTTAAGAAAAAATTTGAATTTTACTAAGGAAAGCTCAATAGAGATTAGAGAAAGAAAAGCTAGTTCTGGAGCAACAGTCGAAGGCTTAAACAAAAGAAGACAAGACTTGTTGGACAGAGTGCAAGATGAGCTAAGTTTAAATGAGAGTGAATTATTAAATTATTCTAATTTAGAAAAAGAAGATGAATTTCCGGATGCGTTAACCCAAGAAGAGTTACTTGATGAGAAAAAAAGACAAAGAGATAAATTAGGATCTGTCAACTTAAGAGCTGATGAGGAGACAAGTAAATATGAAGATGAAATTAAAAAAATGGAAAAAGATAGACAAGACTTAGTAAGTGCAATTATAAAGTTGAAAGAGAGTATTAACGAATTAAATCAAAAAGGTAGAGAAAGATTATTAAATGCATTTGAGAAAGTTAATAGAAAATTCAATGAGGTTTACACAAAACTTTTTAATGGAGGCAACGCAAAATTAGAGCTGGTAGATTCTGATGATCCTTTAGACGCTGGACTTGAGATGCTTGTTAGTCCGCCGGGAAAAAGGCTGCAATCAATCACACTACTTTCAGGTGGCGAGCAAGCTTTAACAGCATTATCACTTATATTTGCAGTTTTTTTAACCAATCCATCTCCAATATGTGTTTTAGATGAAGTTGATGCTCCTTTAGATGATGCTAATGTAACCAGATTTTGTAATTTGTTGGATGAACTAACCAAGATTACTTCGACAAGATTTATAATTGTAACTCACCATGCACTAACTATGTCAAAAATGGATAGGCTATATGGTGTAACAATGCCAGAGAAAGGTATTAGTCAATTAGTTGCGGTTGACTTGCAAAAAGCAGAAAGTATGGTCGCATGACATGCCAGAAAATCAGTTTAAAACTCGCCTTAAAATTGCAAAAGAGAAGGCTAAAAATAAATTAGAAAAAAAAAACCAAGAACCCTCTTCAAATATAGGACAAGCCTTCAAAATGAGCACAGAACTAGTATCTGCAGTTGCGGTTGGGACAATTATTGGGTTTATTTTAGACAAATGGTTTGGTACTAAACCATGGTTAATTTTATTATTTTTTTTTGTAGGAGTAATTGCTGGAATAATGAATGTAATTAAATCTGCAAAAAAATTGCAAAAATAGAAAAATTTTATGGCGGCAAATCCAATGTACCAATTCAATGTTTACAGAATTGGACCTGAAATTAAATTAGGTGAGATAGATTTATCATTTACTAATGCTAGTTTGTTTATGGTTTTAAGTGCATTAACAGTCTTAATAATATTCAAACTTGGTTCAAAAAAAAATATTATAATACCTAACAAAATTCAATTATTAGCTGAGTTAAGTTATAGTTTTATTTCAAAGATGATAAGTGATACCGCTGGAACTAAGGCTAAACCTTATTTTTCATTCATATTTTCACTTTTTATGTTTGTTTTGTTCTGTAATATGTTAGGCATGATACCTTATTCTTTTACTGTCACAAGTCACATTATAGTAACATTTGTATTGGCAGCTTTTATATTTATAGGAGTAACAATTATAGGATTTTTAAAACATGGGTTAGGTTACTTAAAATTGTTTGTGCCGAGTGGAGTGCCAATAGTTTTATTGCCTCTTATTGTTGTTATAGAAATAATTTCGTATCTTAGTAGACCAATAAGTTTGTCGGTAAGATTATTTGCTAACATGATGGCTGGACATACAATGATGAAGGTTTTTGGAGGTTTTGTAGTTAGTTTAGGTATAGTTGGAGGCTGGTTGCCTCTAAGTTTTTCAGTTGCACTTACAGGGCTAGAGATTCTAGTTGCGTTTCTTCAAGCATATGTTTTTGCAATTTTAACATGCATATATTTAAATGATGCATTAAATTTACACCATTAAATAAAAGGAGGATATAATGGAATTAGAAGCAGCAAAAATGATCGGTGCAGGATTAGCAGCGATTGCACTAGCAGGAGCGGGTGTTGGAATAGGAATTATTTTTGGTAATTACCTATCTGGAGCTATGAGAAATCCGTCTGCAGCACAAAAACAGTTTCCTAATTTACTTTTAGGTTTTGCATTAGCTGAAGCTACTGGTTTGTTTGGATTAGTTGTTGCATTAATTATATTATTTGCATTTTAATATAGTTGATGTTTGTTAAGAAAACTTTACTTAGTATAATTCTATACTGCACCTTAATTAAGACAGCTTTAAGTGCAGAAAGTGGAGGTATGCCTCAACTAGATCCTGAATTTTGGTTTTCTCAAATATTCTGGTTAATCTTTACTTTCGGCTTATTATTTTTTATTTTATCAAAATTTATCTTACCCAATATCAGTTCTAACTTGGAGAATAGAAAGTCACAAATATTAGAAAATATTGAAAAAGCAGAAGAGCAGAGACAAGAAAGCGAAGATAAAATTAAAGAGTTTGATAAAATTATTTATGAAAGCAAAGTCCAAGCAAAAAATATTTTAAATGAAGCTAAGAAAAAGATAAGTGAGGATATAAATAACAAAAAAAAACTACTTGAAGACGAAATTAACTCTGAGATAAAAGCTGTTGAAAATGAAATAAATGAATTAAGAAAACGTTCTCCAGAAACAATTAATCAAATTGCTATAAGTACATCTTCAGATTTACTAAAACAATTAATTGGAGCAGATGTAAATCAAAGTAATATTTCAGCAATAGTTGAAGATTTATCCAAAAAGGAAAAGGGCAAATATTATGGAGTTTGATGCAACATTTTGGGTAGCAATATCATTTGTTATATTTTTTGTTGGATTAGTTTATTTAAAAGTTCCTCAAAAAGTTAACGATCTTTTGACTAAAATGATTGTTGATATTAAGAAGGAAATTGATGAGAGTGAAAAACTTAGAACAGAGTCAAAAGAACTTCTAGTTAAAGCAAAAAATAAACTGGATAGTGCAGAAAAAGAAAAAAAGAGAATAATCGACGATGCTAAGAGTGATGCAGAGCGTTTGATTATTGAAATGAATGATAAATTTCATAAATCATCAGAATTGAAAAAGAATTTGGCTCAAAATAAAATAAATCAAATGAAAGATAACGCTATTAAAGATATAAAGAATACGTCAATCAAAATTGCTATAGACTCTGTAAAAAAAGTGATTACTAGTTCGGTTGATAAAACAAAATTAGATGCTTTATTTGCAAAAAATCTTAAAGAAACAAAAGAACAAATAAAAAAAATAAATTCCTAGAAAGTAATTTCGTTACTTTTTTTTAAAATAATATAAATTAACGTTATGAAATCAATTGTAATTGGCTCAGGTTTTGGTGGTATTGCTGCAGCTTTAAGACTTAAAGCTAAAGGACATGACGTTACATTAGTTGAAAAACATAATGATTTAGGTGGCCGAGCTAGAGTTTTTGAGAGGAATGGATTTAAATTTGATGGAGGTCCAACTGTAATAACCGCCCCACATTTAATCTATGAATTATTTGAAATTTTTAATAAAGATCCATCAAATTATATCAAAATAAAGCCTTTAGATGTTTGGTATAGGTTTGTCTTTGAAGATGGATTTAGCTTTGACTATTCAGGGAATGAAAATTCAATGAGAGACCAAATAGAAAAAATAAGTAAAAAAGATTTGAATGGATATATTAAGCTAGTCGATTTTACAAAAAGAATTTTTGATAAAGGTTTTACTGAATTATCAGATGTGCCTTTTGATAAACCACTTTTCATGATGAAACAATTGCCATCCTTGTTCAGCCTTAAAAGTTATAGGTCTGTTTACTCTTTGGTTTCATCATATGTTGAAAATGAAAAACTAAGAAGAATGCTGAGTATGCATCCCTTATTAGTTGGAGGCAATCCATTTACCACGACTTCTATTTATGGACTTATTTTATACTTAGAAAAGAAATGGGGAATTCATTATTCAATGGGTGGTACTGGTGCAATAATTAAGGGGCTAGAGAAATTAATGTTAGAAGAAAAAATTGAAATTATTAAAAATTCCGAGGCAACTAAATTTTATATGCAAAATGGAAAAATTACATCTGTAGAAATTAATAATTCACACAAATTAAATGCCGATAATGTGATATGTAATGCAGATCCACCAAATGTGTACGATCAATTGATAAATAACAAAAAAAATTCCTTATTTGAATGGAAAAGAAAAAGAATGGATTACTCAATGGGATTATTTGTTTATTACTTTGGTACAAAAAAAGTTTATGAGAAAGTAGCTCATCACACAATTAAATTTGGGAATAAATACAAAGAGCACCTAAATGATATATTTGACAAAAAAAAATTAAACGATGACATTAGTTATTATCTCCATAGACCTTCAGCAACTGACAAATCGATGGCACCTGAGGGACACGACTGCTTTTATGTTTTAGTTCCAGTGCCAAATAACCAATCTAAAATAAAGTGGAGCGACGAAGGTGAAAGAATGAAAAATCTAGTAATAGAAAAAATGCAAAATCATTTACTTCCAGAATTAAAAGAAAATATTGTTGAAGATTTTTATTTAACTCCTGATTATTTTGAAAGCGAATTAAATACAAAATATGGATCTGGATTTTCGATTCAGCCTAAATTTAGTCAATCAGCATATTTTAGATTTCATAATAAATCTGAAATATGCAAAGGATTATATTTTGTAGGAGCTGGCACTCATCCAGGAGCTGGCGTTCCTGGTGTTCTGTCTTCAGCAAAAGTATTAGATAAAATTATCTAATGTCACAAAATTACTTATCAATCTACGCAAAGTCTTTTAATTGGGCTGGATTTTTTTTACCAAAATCAAAGTATAATAATTGCTCAACCTTGTATGATTTCTGTAGAACTGTAGATAATATCGCTGATGAAGAGGAAAACTTAGATATTAAGAAGAAAAATTTTAAAGAGTTTAAAAAAAGATTTTATGAAAAAGACTTTAGTTCAATTAAAATAAGAAATATGTGGCAACTAATTCATGAGTTTTCTATATCTACAAAAATAATAGACGATTTATTCGACGGGATTGAAACCGATTTGCAGGAAAAAGTTTTATTAAGTAATGAAAAAGATTTATTAATTTATTCATATAGGGTAGCAGGAACAGTAGGATTAATGATGGCAAAAATATTAAAAGTTAAGTCAAATTTGGCATTAACTTCAGCAATTGATTTAGGAATTGCCATGCAATTAACAAATATTGCTAGAGATGTTATTGAAGATTCAGGAAGAAACAGAGAGTATATTGATAATAATTTTAACAAAATTAAGGAAACAATAAAATTAGCTGATACTTTCTATAATAGTTCATTTAGATCAATTAGTGAAATACCTATTTCTTGTAGATTTGCAATTTTAGTAGCTAGGCGTGTTTATAGACAAATTGGGAATGAGATTATAAAGAAAAGAGATTTTGAAGATTATAAACGATCAGGAAAAATATTTGTCACAAAATTAGGAAAAGTAAAAGAAACTTTTTTAAGTATTTACGATTTTATTTTATTACTATTTTTGAAACCTAATAACCATAATCTTGATTTTCATCACATTAATATAAGGAGAGAAATAAATTTAGATGATAGATTTTGATTACATTATTATAGGTGGTGGTTGCGCAGGTTTATCTCTTGCTTATGAATTGCAAATAAATAACAAAATTGAGAATAAAACTTTGGCTATAATTGAGCCTAGAGAAATTTACGAAAGAGATAAAACATGGTCATTTTGGAAAGTCAATCCACACAATTTTGAAGATTGTGTTATTAAAAGCTGGAAAGAGTTTTCAATTAATATTTCAAGTAAAACTAATTATATTAATTGTTCTAAAACACCATATCAAACTATAGATAGTGGGCTATTTTATAAAAAAATAATTGCTGAATTAAGGAAAAACAAAAATATTTTCTTTTTAAAAACAAAAGAGAATTTAAACACAAGCAAATCATTTATATTTAATAGTTTGGCAAATACTACTCCTAAAAAAGACGATCTTTGGCAACATTTTGCGGGCTTTGAGATAGAAGTAGAAAAAAAAATATTTGATAGTGAAATTATGAACCTTATGGATTTTGATTGTGATCAAAAAAATAGTGTTCATTTTTTTTACACACTTCCATTTGATAATAGAAAAGCACTTGTTGAGACTACTTGGTTATCAAATATGAAAGATGAAACTGAAAAAAATTATGAAGAACAATTAGTAAATTATATAGAGAAAAAATTAAATATTAAAAATTATAAAATTAAATATAAAGAAAAAGGTAAAATTCCTCTTTTTAATCAAAGAATAACTAAAAAAGATAATGAAATTTCTATTGGCACCGCAGGAGGTATGACCAGACTTAGCACTGGTTATACGTTTTTAAATATTCAAGAACACAGCAAGTATATCTGTAAAAATTTCGAAAATATAGCCAAAATTAAAAATTTTCAAATCGGAAAAAAATATCAATATTTGGATAATATTTTCTTAAAGGTTTTATATAAAAATCCAAAATTAATGCCTGGAATTTTTTATAATATGTTTACTGCAAACAATGAAAAGGTTGTTAAATTTTTATCTAATAAGAGCAATTTTATTGACGATATGCATATAATTATGAAAATGCCTAAAATGATTTTTATTAAAGAGTTAATTTAGAGATGTCAAAAAAAATTGATTTTATACACTCTTTAATTTTTTTTAATCTTTGCATTATTTTGTCTGCTATTACTATCATTCAAAATCAAAACTTTTTACTTTTTTGTTTATTCTTAAATGGTTTTATTATCAGTTTTGCAGCCGGTAAATTCTACTTTCATATTTACATTGATTAAATACATATTACCATTGCTCGCGATGAAAAGTAATTTACGTTCACCATCTGCTTTGTCTGTTACAGTATATGGTTCTCTTATACTTACCGCGTTTTGGTCTTCCTTTTTTTCTATGATATTGACTAATTCCAAACTTATAGAAGAAGGTCCGACGAAATATTTTCTATTGGTGAGTTCTCTATGATATTTATATTTGTTTTCAATCAATGTCTCGAGTTTTTCTTGTATGTTTAAATCAGGGCTATGTGTATTTATATAATCAATCACTACGCCATATTGTTCTTTGTATGAAATTGGAAATTTTGTGTTTTGAATGGCTGAAAGAACATTGATTATTCCTACTTTTACCTTTGACAAAATAGCCTGCTTATCAATGTGGTTTATTTTGTTTGCTGGCAAAAGTTCCATTTCAATTTCATAGAATTCATTTCCATTAAAAACGTTTGAATCTGCAATATTGTATGTGTATTTTTTTGTGGAGGTTTTAACTACACTACAATCAATGCGAAATGGCATATCTGGATGGATAAACGAATAGCGTTTTATGTATCTAAACTTTTTTCTTGCATTTTTCCAACCTTCCATAATGGAATTTACGATTTTACTATTTTTATCTATAACTTTCTCTGATTTATAATTTGCTCTAAATTCATAATCGTCAAAATCGAGTGGTTTTATACCGGGTCTTTTCATAGAAGCTGGGGGTGGTGAACCATATAAAGTTTTATATTGATCGGGTGTTAATTGTTTTCTATTTTTCTTTGTAAAAATGA
>ENA-OSEY01000374-OSEY01000374.1-marine-metagenome-genome-assembly--contig:-NODE-374-length-33053-cov-4.458819_pt1 | contig 33053 bp, 32 predicted proteins | sample MGYA00248465_ERZ534230 | MGnify/ENA primary metagenome ERZ534230 (study PRJEB26409, sample SAMN06344110) | marine metagenome | isolation source: Sea water from surface | place: Atlantic Ocean:Southern... | reverse complement strand
CACTTACCGTCAGTATAGGATTATCGGTTGAGGTAAATTCCCTTATAGAAGGTTCTCTTGCATCAAGTGGTAATTCTCCTCTAGCCTCATCCACTTTTACTCTCACATCGTATAAGGCTTCGTCAATGTCTACATCTTGATCGAATTCAACCACTACAGCAGCATATCCGGTTGCTGATGTAGATCTAACATCTACGACACCCGAAATGGTTCTGAGCGCATCTTCTAGTGGTTTAGCTAAAAGTCTTTCAGAATCTTCGGGTGAAACACCTTCAAAACCAACACCTACATATGCTCCTGGAAAATTTACCTGTGGCTCAGTAGCTTTCGGAAGATAATTAAGGGCAAAAATGCCCGAGAGTCCTAATAGGACGAGAATGCTTAATGAAGTTCTACTCTTCTTAATTGCGCCTGTGATGAAACTTTTCATGCATCGGGAGAAAAGGTTTCAGTTACTCTTACAGTCTGCCCTTGAAAGACATATTCTTGTCCAAGAGTTATGATTCTTGCAACTTCTCCTAGGCCAGATACCCACATTCCTGAATTCGTATCTTCTAGGATTGTAATCTCTTGGAATTCAACTCGATTGTCATTCGTGACAGTCCTAACACCCAACTTACCTTGGTCATTTAGAGATAATATAGCGGGTGATATTTTATGGGCAGGTTCCTCTTTTCCTTGGATATATATTTCAGCAGACACCCCATCTCTTATAGTTCTATCTTTGTTATCAACACTAATTTCTACCCTAAAAGTTCTGGTATTTTTATCAGCTGATGAAGCTATAAAAGTTACTTCGCCTGAAATATACCTACCCGAGATTAATTTTGCTGTAGCTTTAGAACCAAGCTGCACTTGAGCTATATCTTTCTCTGCGATATCTGCAACCAAAAGCATGGGATCGGGATCTATCAGAGCTGCACAAACAGCTCCTGTATTGAGGAAATCACCTTGTTCAACCCTTAAGGTTTCTAAAAAACCAGAGAAGGGCGCCACAATTTTTGGATATGCCTCTCTTCCAGCTATATACAACTGACAGATAAGGTCACCTTCCTCAACATAATCACCTTGTTGAACAGGCCTTGAAATTAATCTCCCGCCTACTTCAGCTCTAACTTGAACAAATTTATCAGCCTCTGTAAACCCACTTGATTTTAGTATCTTAGACTTAGTTACGGCTTGACTATTTACTATGGTAACAGAAGAAAGCGTATCTAAAGATGTATCACGTTTCTCAAAACTTTCCTCTTCAATCAAGCTTCCTGAAACCATCCATATGATGAGAAAAGACGCAAGAATAGCGGCTGTTTTGTATGTTTGTTTAATTTTCATAACTAGGTTAGGTGTTATACATAACTATAACACTAAAATACCATGAGGCAAGTTATATTTGATATTTTTCTTTAAGCTTTTTGAAATTCTCTCTAGTCTTTTCTGAACTTTGAGGAGAACTAGATTTCATAATTGGTTTCTCTTCAATCTTCCAGCTTGATTCGATTCTATTTTCTAACTGTTTTTTATTTTCCTTATTTTCGTCTTTATTGTTTCTCTCCCAGTTATATTTGACATGCTGAAGAAATTTACTGTTCCAAGAAGTCAGAGATTGCCCATTTTCTTTCCAATACATAATGAATTCCGGTTTTATTTTTTCTGCAAACTCTCTTGGGATATCCGTCAATGCTAATATGTCAAAGAAGTCCTCATTTGGATTCCAATTACTTGTCATTTTTGATGGCAGATCGTCTATCTCTTTAATTTGACTGAGCCTTCCCCATCTTCTTCTAATATGCGCTATAAACTTGCTGTTCCAAATATCAGACTCCTCCTTCCGTTCTCTCCAATACATAATGAATTCCGGTAGTTCTTTCAGAAGAAACTCTTCATCAATGCCTGAGTTGATAAGAATCTCTTTAGCATCCAAATCTGGCACCCAATCTTTGTCAATCTGCTTTCTTTTCTTCTTTTTATTATCTTCGGCTTCCTTGAATCTCCATTTTTTAATTACAAATCTTAAGAATTTAATTCCCCAGTTGGACTCCTGACTATCCCGTTCATTGCTGAGTTTATTGAAATCTTCTATTTGTGAGTGTGCAAAATCTTCCGGTATACCGTATTCATTTATTTGATCAAGTATTTCTTGATTTGGAAGCCATTTACCAGAACGACTGAGTTCTTCTTTTCTCTTGAGTGAGAATACAATCTCTTTGTTAATCTTTTGTTCAACTATTAGACCTATCTTGATAAGTTTTGTAAGTAGTTCTTCGATTTCATTAGGATTTATGAAAGACAGATTTGAACAGATATTGTCTAAGGATGATGTTTTGTTTAGAAGAGAACTTTGATTAATTTGTTCCAAAATAATGGCCTCTCCCAAACCAATTGATTCAGCTATTTCTCTAGAAAAGGATATTTTTGAGTCTGTCATAAATAAAAACTTAGATTAATTTATGACGTTGATCTTAACAAGAGAAAGGTTATTTATTTCTGTCGTTTATAGCATCAGCTAATTTGTGCAAGCAATCAACAGTATCTCTCCAATCTATGCAAGCATCTGTGATACTCTTTCCATAAATCAGGTTATTAAGATCATCTGCTTTTTGATTACCTTCTTCAAGATTACTTTCTATCATTACCCCTGTAATCCTGTTCTCACCAGATCGAATTTGTTCTGAAACATTATCGCAAACCTCGATTTGTTTTTTGTGCTGCTTGCTACTATTACCATGGCTCATGTCTATCATAATTGACTCTTCAAGTTTGTTTGATTTTAGTATTTCAGATGTGGAGTTTATAAATTCCTCGGTATAGTTAGGCTCTTTACCCCCTCTTAAAATTACATGACAGTCTTTATTTCCTGAGGAGGAGAATATAGCTGCTTTTCCTTCCTTGGTAACCGACAGAAACTTGTGAGGATGTAAGGCTGATCCAATGGCATCCGCCGCCACCTGTACACCACCATTAGTTGCATTTTTAAATCCAATTGGGCAAGAAGATCCAGAAGCTAGCTCTCGATGAACCTGACTTTCTGTAGTTCTAGCTCCAATTGCTCCCCATGAGATTAAATCTGCAATGTACTGTGGTGTAATAACATCTAGAAATTCTGTTCCAGCAGGCATTCCTAGATCATTAATGTCTCTGAGAAGTTGTCTAGCTATGGATAGACCTTTATCTATATTGAATGAATTATCTAAGTCAGGATCATTAATAAGTCCTTTCCATCCAACTGTAGTTCTCGGTTTCTCAAAATATACCCTCATTATTATTAATAAGTGCTCTTTGAGATTTTCTTTCTCTTGCAAGAGAAGTTCTGCATACTCTTTTGCAGCATTTGGATCATGTATAGAGCAAGGCCCAACCACAACAGCTAGCCTTTTATCCTTCTTATAAAGAATATCTGAGAACTCTTTACGAGCATTAAAAACAGTTTCAGATGATGTTTCTGATATAGGCAGTTTTGATATAAGAGAATTAGCAGAAATCACTTCCTGCCTACCAGCTATCCTAAGATCACTTGTCTTTTGTAAACTCATTTTTAAAATCGGAATTGCATTCTACATACATTATGCACAGATTAAAGCATGAAAATGTTAAGATATGATTTAGTTTTGATGCGCCCTCAATTTTTCAAATAGTTATAGTATTTAATATTTTGGTTACAAATGGCTCATAAGAGAATTTCTGTAGGTGTTATTCAGGCAAATCCTATTGTTGGAGATATTCAAGGAAACTTGAATCTAGCTATTTCTGCGATTGAGGATATATCTTCTAAAAAAACACCAGATATCTTCCTTCTTACAGAAATGTTCATAACAGGATATCCACCTGAGGATTTAATTTTAAGGGATGACCTTCTTGATCAATCTTATGAGGCTATTCATAAACTCACCGAAATTAAACCCGAAAGTTTTATTGTCATTGGCTATCCCAAAAAAGAAGGTGAATCTATTTATAATTGTGCTGGAGTCTTAAGAAATCATTCAATTATTACCGAGTATAAAAAACAAGAATTGCCTAACTATGAGGTATTTGATGAAAAAAGATACTTTGTATCAGGCTCTAGTCCCGGTATTTTCGAAGTAAATGGTCTCAGGGTTGCTTTATCAGTGTGTGAAGATATTTGGCACGAAAAAGTAGTCAAACAAGCTCAAGAAAACGGGGCAAATTTAATGCTGAACATAAATGCTTCGCCTTTTCATCTAAGAAAAATAGAAGACAGAAAACGTCTTATTTCTGGTCATGCAGCTAAGTATGAGCTACCAATTATTTATGCTAATCAAGTTGGAGGCCAAGATGAACTTGTATTTGACGGTACATCTATGGCTATGGATGGAAATGGAAAACAAGTTCTTCAGTTAGACAAATTTAAGAGTGATTCACGAATCATATCCTTTGTTGAAAATGATGATGTTCTCATTACAGAAGATGAAATGGTTATTCCCGAAGATAATGAACTTGAAGAGGTCTATCAGGCTCTAGTTATTGGAGCGAAGGACTATATAGAAAAAAACAAATTCCCTGGAGTAATTATAGGATCATCAGGTGGGATTGATTCAGCTTTGACAGCTGTGATCGCAGCTGACGCTATTGGACCAGATAAAGTAAGAACCTATATGATGCCTTTCAAGTTTACTTCGGATATGAGTGTTGAAGATGCTCAAAAGTTGGCAGAAAATTTAGGACTACAGCATTCAGTTATACCGATTGGGGATATTTATGATTCCTTCAGTAAAGGTCTTGAGAAAGAATTTAAGGGAAAAGAAAAGGATATTACAGAAGAAAACCTTCAATCAAGATGCAGAGGAGTCATTTTGATGGCTTTATCGAACAAATCAGGTGATCTCGTTTTAACAACTGGCAATAAAAGTGAGACCGCTGTCGGGTATTCAACTTTATATGGTGATACGGCTGGAGGTTTTGGAGTCCTCAAAGATGTTCCAAAGACTATGGTCTATGAACTTTCAAGATATAGAAACACTATCTCCAAAGTTATTCCAGAAAGAATTATTGATCGACCACCCACAGCAGAACTTGCACCTGATCAGAAAGATACAGATAGCCTACCGGATTATGATATCTTGGACAAAATTATAGAGCTGTATGTAGAGCAAGATAAAAGCAAAGAAGAAATAGAGTCTTTAGGTGTTGGTAATGACGTTATTGAGAGGGTTTTAAGACTTATAGATATAAGTGAATACAAGAGGCGCCAAGCCCCACTCGGAGTGAAGATAACTTCTAGAGGTTTTGGGAAAGATAGGCGCTACCCGATCACAAATAAGTTTCTAAAGTAGACTTTATTTCCTAACGCGTTCATATGAGTCTATAATATAAGACCAATACGAAAGTATTGGGAAAAAATGGGTGATACAAAAACCTTAAATCCTCAAATTCTTGAGGTAAATAAAAACTATCCTCAACAGGGGGAGATGTTCTTAGCGACTGTTAAAGGGAAAGAAACAGTCTTACCAGAAGATCTATATGTTCCTCCTAACGCTCTTGAGATTTTGCTAGATAGTTTTGCGGGCCCATTAGATTTTCTTCTTTATCTCATAAAAAAACAGAATCTTGATATTTTAGACATAAATGTAGCTAAGATTACCGAGCAATATACCTCCTATATTGAGCTAATGGACGCTATGCAAGTTGAATTAGCCGGTGATTATCTAGTAATGGCAGCTTATCTTGCTGAATTAAAGTCTAGAATGTTATTACCTAGACCTAATGAGCAAGCAGAGGAAGAAGATCCCAGAGCAGAACTCATTAAACGACTCCAGGAATATCAAAGATACAAAGAAGCTGCTGAGAGAATCGATAAAATTCCAAGGATAGATAGAGAAATTTTTTCTGCTAATGCAAAACTCCCCGAGTTTACGCTACAAACACCTATGCTTGATATTCCTATTGAGGATTTAACTTTTGCTTTAGCTGAAGTAATGAGAAGGGTAGATCAATCCCAGGCTCACTTAATAAATTTTGAAGAACTTTCAACAAGGGAGAGAATGACTCAAATATTGGAACGCATGAAAACTGAATCCTTTATTGAATTCACATCATTGTTTATCCCGAAAGAAGGAAAAATAGGAGTTGTTGTAACATTCCTTGCCATATTGGAGTTACTGAAGGATTCTTTAATCGAGATTGTTCAATCAGAAGAATTTGGTCCCATTCATATTAAAGGTATTGATGAGGTGCATTGATGAAAAATAAACTTAATGAGATTTTGGAGGCATTGCTTTTATCTGCATCTAGACCCATCAATATAGATGAGATGGTCAAAGTGTTCGATGATCCAAAGCCTTCTAAAGACGATATTAGGTCAGCTTTGAATCAATTAGATGAGGACTGCATCGAAAGAGGCATTGAACTAAAGCAAGTGGCTAGCGGTTATCGACTACAAGTAAAACAAAACTTATCAGCTTATGTGGCTAAATTATGGGAAGAACGTCCTCAGAAATTTTCTAAAGCTACTTTGGAAACCCTTTCATTGATTGCTTACAAACAACCTATTACACGAGGTGAAATAGAAGAGATTAGGGGTGTTACAGTAGGTACTCAATTGATGAGAGGTTTAATGGAAAGAGGCTGGGTGAAGATCATCGGACAAAGAGATGTACCGGGAAGGCCGTCATTATATGCAACAACTAAAGAATTTTTAGATTACTTTGGATTGCAACATCTTAGGGAACTGCCTGAGTTACCATCATTACCTGATTTAAATTCTTTAGAGCTACAGCTACCAATAGAAGAGCCTGAAAGCAAAGACAACCCCCAAGCTCTTAGCTAAAAATTGAAAACTCGTATCCATAAGATCCTCGCAGATCATGGAATAGGTTCTAGACGGGGACTAGAAATGTTAATTAGACAGGGAAAAGTTTTAGTGAACGGTAAACAAGCTTCCATAGGTCAGCTTGTGAATGAAAATGACATTTTTGAAGTTGATGGTCGTTTCATAAAACTCAATAAAAAAACTCCTAATAACAAAAGAGTTTTGATTTATAACAAAAGAGTTGGCGAAATATCATCTAGAAAAGATCCTGAGCATAAAAAAACAATTTTCGATGCTTTACCTCGATTAAAATCTGGTAGGTGGGTGTCAATAGGTAGACTTGATATCAATACTTCAGGTTTAATACTTTTCACAAATGATGGGGTATTCGCAAATGATTTAATGCATCCATCATCCTCAATCGAAAGAGAATATGTAGCAAGAGTTCATGGACAAGTCACAGACGAAATCCTTAAAAAACTGGTAAATGGAGTAAAGCTCGAAGATGGGCTTGCTAAATTTACAGATGTTCAAAGCGGAAGAAAAGGCAATACCAATCAATGGTTTGCAATGGTCATTATGGAAGGTAGAACTCGTGAGGTAAGAAGATTATGGGAAAGTCAGGGATTGGAGATATCAAGACTTAAAAGAGTCAGATTTGGTAATGTATTTTTACCAGCAAACTTAAAGCAGGGAGATTTCAAAGAACTTACCAAAAGCGAAATCAGTTCTCTTGAGCGTCAATTGAGTGACCATTAATATTTTCACTAAAATCCGACATCAAAAATATATAAGGTTTCATTATCTCAGATGCCAATGGATTGATTTCTGGATTCTCTGCAGGATAAGCAGATTTTCGCATTTTAGTTCTAACAGCACCGGGATTGATACAGTTAACTCTTATTGAAGACGTATTTTGAAGCTCTTCTGAAAGAATCTGCATCAATCCCTCAGTTGCAAATTTACTTACCGAATAAGATCCCCAATAGGGCCTGCCCACCTTACCCACACCTGAAGAAGTAAAAATAACTGAACTGCTTTTTGACTCTCGCAAAAGAGGGATTAGATGTTTTGTTAATAAAAAACCTGCGTCGAGATTGACCGCCATAACTTGCTTCCAAGTTTTATAATTATATTGCTCAATTGATTTCTTTTCTCCTAATATCCCTGCATTGTTTACTAGACCATCTATTTTTGAATATTCCTCTGAAAGTGCTCCAACAACCTGAACGTAATCCTTTTCTTCAGATAAGGCAAAGTCAATAGGTTGAATCAGAATATTCTTCGAATTATCCGAAGAAAGTTCATCATGGAGGGTTTCAAGCTTATCTTGACTTTTACTCAATAAGATTAATTCGGCACCTAGCCCAGAGTAGCATTTTGCTATTTCCCTTCCTATACCTGAACCAGCGCCGGTGATTACAATTGTTTTATCCTCTAGCGTGTTAGATGGAAATTTATAACTCTTAAAATCCAACATTTTCTAGGTTAATGTCTCAATTTCTTTAGCATGAAGAAAGATATACTTAGCCCCCCAGTTATTCGCATCATCTTCAAGTGGGATATATCCATAAGCTGCAGCACCAGTAATCATTTTTGCATTTTTTCCTGCTTCAATATCTATTCTATGATCGCCAATATAAATGCTATTTTTAGAATTTGTGTTAGAAATTTTTAGTGCTTGAATTAAACCATCTGGCTCAGGCTTTCTAGCCCCTACATCGTCAGGACAAACCAGAAAAGGGGGGTTATGTTTATCAAGTTTATTTATCACAATTTTTTCTGCAAACTTTCTCGGTTTATTGGTGACAATTCCCCACTTGATTTGTTTCTCATTTAGTTTGGCTAGCAATGTATCTACTCCATCGAAAGGTTGTGTTGCATCCAAGCAGCATTCCTCATAAATCTCCAAGAGTTCTTGTCTATGGAACTCAATTGCTTCTGTTTCATCTAATTTTAGCTCCAATGCATAGGCTGCAAGGCTCGCAGCACCTTGTGAAACTAGCGACCTTACTTGGACATAATCTGCTTCATCAAGATTATATTTTTGTCTTAGGATATTTACGGTCTTGAAGAAATCAGGAGCAGTGTCTAATAGGGTTCCATCTAAGTCAAAGGCAAAAAGTTCTATATCTTTCAATCTTCTTCCTTAGTGGCATGAACCATATAGTTAACTTGAATATCCTTTCCCAGCCAATAGTTATTTGAAATAGGGTTATAACTCAAACCAATTGTCTCTTTTTGGATTAATCTTGAATCTCTTATCCATTTTGCTAGCTCCGAGGGTTTAATGAATTTCTGGTAATCATGAGTACCTCTGGGCAAAAGTTTCAAGACATATTCAGCTCCAATAATTGCAAAAAGATAAGATTTTGGATTTCGATTGATTGTAGAGAAGAAAATATCACCACCTTTCTTTAGTATGCTTGAGCAGCTTTTTATTATTTGCTCAGGAGAGGGGACATGTTCCAACATTTCTAGGCAGGTAATGGCATCAAATCTTTCTTCAGGATTATTTTCTATGAATTCTTCAATGGTATTTTGATGGTAAGAAACATTACTTTCTATTTTTTTTGAATGGGAAAGTGCCACTCCTATCGTTTGTTCAGAAGCATCAATTCCTGTGACTTCTGCTCCAAGCTCACTTAGAGCTTCAGCTAAAATACCACCACCACAGCCAACATCTAATATTTTTTTTCCTTGTAAAGGGGTTCGATCATTTATAAATCCTACTCTTAACGGATTTATTTGATGAAGTGGTTTAAATTCTCCTTCCTTATCCCACCATCTGGTAGCTAGTTCGTCAAATTTAGTAACTTCATCTTGGTCCAAATTTTTTATGTTCATAGTCATTTTTTTTCATTAAACTGTCTCTGACAATTTTCCAAGTCAAAATATTATGCAAATATTCTTTCCTAAAGAAGAGACAAACGAAATACGTGCAACTATTTTACCTGAAGTCGCAAAGAAATTTATCGATTTAGGTATCGAGGTGTCTGTGGAGACAGGATTAGGCGATAAAGTTTTCGTTTCAGATGATTTATATGCTCAAGCTGGTGCGAAGATCTGTAATGATAGTAATGAAGCTTTGAGTGGTGCTGATATAGTTTGTAAAATCAATAAACCTAGCAGTAATCAAGTAGCTTTGTTAAAAAAGAATGCAATTTTTGTTAGTTTTCTAGATCCTTTTAACGAAGAGGAACTAGTTTCTGAATTAGCCTCTGCAAATGTCAGTTCAATCAGTATGGAACTGGTACCAAGAATAACTCGTGCACAGAAAATGGATGCTTTGAGTTCTCAAGCAAATTTAGCCGGTTATGCTGCTGTCATAGAGGCATCAAGAACACTGTCTAAATCTTTTCCAATGATGATGACAGCTGCAGGTACAATTTCTCCAGCAAGAGTATTTGTTGTTGGAGTCGGAGTGGCGGGTTTACAAGCTATAGCAACTGCAAAGAGATTGGGTGCAAGGGTAGAGGCATTCGATACAAGACCTGTTGTAGAGGAGCAAGTTAAATCTCTAGGAGCTAAATTCGTAAAAATCGACATAGGAGATACTGAAGAAACTGATCAAGGATATGCAAAAGAGCTAACACCTGAACAGATTAGAATGCAACAAGACGGCATGAAAAAAATCTGTTCTCTTTCAGATGTAATTATCACTACTGCTCAGGTATTTGGGAGGCCAGCTCCAAGAATCATTACTCAAGAGATGGTTGATGCAATGCAACCCGGCAGTGTGATTGTTGATATGGCAGTAGCTACAGGTGGTAATGTTGAAGGTTCTAAAAATGATGAATACGTATTCGATAACGGAGTCACTATTATAGGTATGTCCAATTTACCCGGAGAGGTTGCTAGAGATGCCTCGCAAGTATTTGGAAATAATATTTTTAATATGATTGAGGAGTTTTGGGATGCAGAAAACAAAAGCCTTAACTTTGATTTGGAAGATGAGATACTTAAAGGATGTGTAATCACGCATCAAGGAAAGGTTGTAAACGAAGCAATAAAATAAGGAAAAGCATGGAAAGTCAGATCATTCTCTTAATTTTTATATTAGTTTTATCCATATTCTTGGGAGTTGAATTAATAACTAAAGTTCCCTCAACACTGCATACTCCTTTAATGTCGGGTGCAAATGCAATATCAGGTATTACATTAGTAGGTGCTATTTTGTCATCTGGCTCATCTGAATTTATAACGATAGCTCTTGGTACAGCAGCAGTATTTTTCGCTTCTATTAATGTTGTTGGTGGCTATTTGGTCACAAACCGAATGTTAAGTATGTTTAAGAAAAAATAGTTATGGAAACTGCAATTCTAGTTAATCTTGCTTACATCGCATCATCGATACTATTTATCGTTGGTCTTAAAATGCTGGGATCTCCTGATACCGCAACACGTGGAAATTTCTTATCTTCTTCAGGAATGTTGTTGGCAGTTCTCATAACACTGCTTGATCAAAACATCATTGATTATCGATATATAGCAGGAGCTTTAGTTGCAGGAAGTATTGTTGGTTTCTTTGCTGCAACTAGAGTGAAAATGACTTCTATGCCAGAAATGGTGGCTATTTTTAATGGCTTTGGAGGTATTGCTAGTCTTTTGGTAGGTTCGGCTGAGTATGTCTCCGGAGTTTTTGATAATCCTGCATTTCTAGGAGCTATCTTCCTAACAGTTCTCATCGGTGGACTTACATTTACTGGAAGTATCATTGCATATGGAAAACTTTCAGAAACAATATCCGGCAAACCTTACCTCTACAAAGGGCAACAGTTTGTAAATGGACTCCTTCTTTTTGCTATCTTGCTTGTTGGAATCAACATGCTCTTCATTCAAGGATTAATATCTTCTGAGCAAACATTACTATTACTTATTGGACTAGCTTTCATTTTAGGAGTCTTATTTGTAATTCCTATTGGTGGTGCCGATATGCCTGTAGTTATTGCTCTTTTAAATAGTTTTTCAGGATTAGCTGCATGTGCCGCTGGATTTGTGATCCTTAATAATGTACTTATTGTTGCTGGAGCATTGGTAGGGGCCAGCGGTTTAATTTTGACTAATATCATGTGTAAGGCGATGAATCGATCGCTTGCAAATGTATTGTTCAGCGGATTTGGTGCGGCTCCTGATTCATCAACTGAATCTTCACAAGAACAGGGAGAGGTCAAGCCAATAAATGCTGAGGATGCTTATTTAATTTTGGAAGCTGCTTCATCTGTTTTGATTGTTCCAGGATACGGAATGGCAGTAGCTCAGGCTCAGCATACTGTCCGCGAATTAGGTGAACTCTTGGAAGAAAATGGTACTGAGGTTAAATATGCCATTCATCCAGTTGCCGGCAGGATGCCGGGTCACATGAATGTTCTCCTTGCGGAAGCAAACGTTTCTTATGATGTACTCGTCGAACCGGAGGATGTAAATCCCATCATGGAAACAGTCGATGTTTGCATGGTAATTGGGGCAAATGATGTGGTTAATCCAGATGCTAAAGATAATGAGGGCAGTCCTATCTATGGAATGCCTATTATCGAAGTCGATAATTCTAAAACAGTGTTCGTCTTAAAACGTTCAATGGCATCTGGATTTGCAGGCATACAGAATCCACTTTTCTTTAAGTCTAACACTAGAATGCTCTTTGGAGATGCCAAGGATATGGTATCAACATTGGTCTCAGAATTTAAAGGTTAACTCACCTTTTTTGCCCCTTTTTTCAGCGATTTTTAAGGTTGATTATGATAAAATCAACCTAAGTTGATATTGCAAGGAAAATACCAAAAATTAAGAATTTCTCTTGAAAGACTATCTCTTTTTATCTCGATTAAATTAAACATCCGGACATAAGTTATGAGTGAAATAGCTGCTAAGGAAATTGTACCTGTTGATATAGGTAAAGAACTTAAACAGTCTTATTTAGACTATGCAATGAGCGTGATTGTTGGCAGGGCATTGCCTGATGCTAGAGATGGCTTAAAACCTGTTCATAGAAGAGTTTTATACGCTATGCATGTTTTAAATAATGATTACGGAAGGCCTCATAAGAAATCTGCAAGGATAGTAGGAGATGTGATTGGAAAATATCATCCTCATGGTGATAGTGCTGCCTATGAAACGATTGTAAGAATGGCACAGTGGTGGTCTTTAAGATATCCGCTTGTTGATGGACAGGGAAATTTTGGATCAATGGATGGAGACGGACCTGCAGCGCAAAGGTATACAGAAGTCAGAATGGCACGAATTTCTCAAGAGCTGTTGGCTGATCTGGAAAAAGAAACGGTTAATTATGTAGAAAACTATGATGGTACTGAAATGATGCCAGAAGTGCTTCCTACAAAAATTCCAAATATGCTTGTTAACGGATCTGCAGGAATAGCTGTTGGCATGGCTACAAATATGGCTCCTCACAATTTGAATGAATCTCTCAAGGCTTGTTTGGCTTACATAGATAATCCTGAAATAACTGTCCAAGAACTTATGGAGCATATTCCTGGTCCTGACTTTCCTACAGGAGCCATAATAAATGGTAAGGCAGGAATAGTTAGTGCATATGAGACTGGAAGAGGAAGAGTACAAATAAGAGCAAAAACTGAATTTGAAGATGAGGACAAGGATAAGGCAAAAATAGTAATAACTGAAATGCCTTATCAAGTAGTTAAGGCAAGATTGATAGAAAAAATTGCTGAGCTATCGAGAGATAAAAAGTTAGAAGGGATTAGAGATATTCGAGATGAATCAGATAAGGACGGAGTCAGAGTTGTAATTGAGCTTAAATCCGGGCAGATACCCGATGTTGTTTTAAATAATCTCTATGCTCAAACGCAAATGCAAACTGTCTTCGGAATAAACAATGTTGCTTTGATAGATGGTGAGCCAAAACTTTTAAACTTAAAATCTATACTCTCTGTTTTCTTTAACCATAGAAAAGAAGTTGTTTCTAGAAGAACATTTTTTGATTTAAGGAAAGCAAAAGAACGCGGTCATATACTTGAAGGCCTAACAATAGCTCTAGCTAACATCGATGAGATGATAGACCTCATTAAAAAATCAAAAGAGGGTTCTGAGGCAAAAAAGAAATTACTTTCTAAAAAATGGAAACCTGGAAAAATTATTGCAATGTTGGAAAAGGCTGGACCTGATGCATGCAAAATTGATGTTACAGATTCATCTATAGGCTTAATAGGTAAAACGTATCAATTGTCTGAACAACAAGCTCAAGCTATTTTAGATATGAGACTTCAAAGACTTACCGGTCTGGAACAAGATAAGTTAATCAATGAATATGAAGAGATCATCGAGCATATTACATATTTACTTGAGATATTGGGAGACTCTAATCGCTTAATTGAAGTGGTAAAAGATGAGCTTAAAGAAGTTCAGGAAAAATATAAAGATGATCGCAGGACAGATATTCAAGATTCTGCAGCAGATTTAACTGAGGCAGATTTAATAACCCCTGAAGATAGGGTCGTAACAATATCGCACGAAGGGTATGCAAAAACTCAACCTCTAGAAGAATATAGAGCTCAAAAAAGAGGTGGAACCGGAAAAACAGCAGCATCTGTTAAAGATGAAGATTTTGTTGAGCAACTTCTTGTTGCAAACACTCATACAACACTCCTTTGTTTTTCGAATCTCGGACAAGTTTATTGGTTGAAGGTTTATGAAATTCCTTCTGCTGGTAGAGCTGCTAAAGGGCGACCCCTTGTTAATCTCATACAACTCAATGAAGGTGAAAGAATAACAAGCATGGTACCTGTGGAGGAATATGATGATAAACACTTTATCCTCATGGCAACAAAAGCGGGAACAATCAAGAAAACAGTTTTAACAGAGTTCCAAAACCAAAGAAAAGGGGGGAAAAGAGCTATTACACTTCTTGATGGAGATGAGTTAGTTGGAACGACAGTCACCGATGGAAGTAAGTTTATAATGTTAGTTACGAATGCAGGAAAGGCAGCTCATTTTTCAGAAACTGAAGTAAGGTCGATGGGCAGAACAGCCAAAGGAGTTAGAGGAATAAAATTAGAGAAGAATCAGCAAGTAATCTCTCTTATTGTTCCTGAAGAAGATACTTCGATATTTACTGTTAGTGAGAATGGTTATGGAAAACGTTCTAAGTCAGCTGATTTTAGAAAAACAAGAAGAGGTGCCAAAGGTGTTATTGCTATGCAAATTTCAGAGAGGAATGGTCAATTAATAGGTGCTGCCCAAGTCAATGATGATGATGAGTTGATGCTCATCTCGGACAAGGGGATGTTGGTTAGAACTAGAGTATCTGAAGTAAATGTTATTGGAAGAAATACTCAGGGAGTAACTGTTATTAGGCTAAAAGACTCTGAAAAACTAATAAGCATTGCTCCTATCAGTGAAGAATTCATAGGAGATGAATAGTGCCAAGAAAATTTAACTTTGGTGCAGGACCTGCAACTATGCCTGAGTCGGTTTTACTTGAAGTCCAAGAAGAACTTTTAGACTGGAAAGGTCTTGGTTTATCCGTAATGGAAATAAGTCATAGAAGTCCGGAATTCATAGAAATAGCAAAACAAGCTGAATCTGATTTTAGAGATTTACTTTCTATCTCAGAGGATTTCGCGGTTTTATTTACGCATGGAGGTGCAACTATGCAAAATGCAATGGTACCTCTCAATCTAGCCAAATCTGATGGACTGGCTTCTTATGTTAACAGTGGTCATTGGGCCAAACGTTCTATTAAAGAAGCTGAAAGATATACAAATATAAGAATAGCAGCCTCTTCTGAAGATGATAATTTTACTTACTTTCCCGAACAATCATCATGGTCTCTTGATGAAGAATCGTCATATGTTCATTACACGCCAAATGAGACAATAGGTGGACTTTGCTTGAGAACTTTAGATAGTTCACCTTTGCCAATAGTTGCTGATTATTCCTCAGGTATTCTTTCTGAACCAATCGATATAGATAAATTTTCTTTGATTTATGGAGGTGCTCAAAAAAACATAGGTCCATCTGGATTGGGTTTTGTAATTGTAAAAAAAGAACTCTTAGGAAGTCCACAACCCATAACACCTAACTTGTTAAATTACACGCTAATTCATGAAGGAGAGTCTATGTCAAACACTCCTCCTACTTTCGCTTGGTATGTTGCCGGTAAAGTCTTTAAATGGCTAAAGTCTATAGGTGGTGTAAAAGCTATAGCTGAAATCAACTATAGAAAAGCTAAGAAGCTTTATGATTTTATTGATAATTCTGATTTTTACAGCAATCAGATTAATCCTGAAAATAGATCGATTATGAATGTACCTTTTTTACTTCTCAATGATAATCTCAACAATGTATTTCTGGAAGAGTCTAATGAAGTTGGCTTGCTAGCTCTTAAAGGTCATAGGTCTGTGGGAGGAATGCGAGCAAGTATCTATAATGGTCTTCCTGAAGAAGGTGTAGATGCCTTATTAAATTTTATGGAAGCTTTCGAAAACAAATACTCTAATGTCTAAAGAGGATGAATTATCAAAAGTCAGAAAGGTCATTGATTCAATTGATGATCAGATTCTTTCTTTGGTAAATGAGAGGGCTGAGTTAGCTATTTCAGCAGGAAAGGCAAAAAGTGGTTCTGATATTTACAAACCCTCTCGAGAATCTTTTATTCTCAATAGGCTCACTGATTTAAATAATGGACCTTTAAATAAAGAGCAGATAATCAATATTTTTAATGAAATTATTTCTAGTTGTAGATCTACCGAATCGACATTTACTGTTTCCTATTTAGGACCCGAGGGCACTTATTCTGAATCTGCTCTAGAGGGTCAATTTGGCAGGTCTGTAGATAAGCTACCTGAAGAAAATATAAAAAAAATATTTGAATCTGTTTCCTCTAGCATCTCCGATTTTGGAATTGTGCCAATTGAAAATTCAACTGAAGGCTCAGTAAATCTTACTTTAGACTGTTTAGCAGAATTTGATCTGAAAATATGCGGAGAAATTGAATTACAAATAAACCATAATTTATTGGGATACAACAAACCTCTCCCCAAAGAAGGCTTTGAAATTCATGCCCACGAACAAACTTTGGGACAGTGCAGAGAGTGGCTTGAATCATATTGTCCTGGAGTTAAATTAGTAAGTGTCTCAAGTAATGCTCAGGCAGCCGCAAATGTTACTAGTGATAATAAAGTTATAGCTATTGCAGGAGATCTTGCGGCAGAGAAATATGGGCTAGAGATATTGAATTCACATATTGAAGATTATTCAGGAAATACTACCCGATTTATAACTATTGGTAACATAATGGCTACAAGAACTGGAATAGATAAAACCTCCATAATGGCAACAACTAAGAACGAGAAGGGAGCTTTGTACTCTTTATTGGAGCCTTTCAATAGGTTAGATATAAACCTGTCCCATTTAACTTATAGGCCTTCGAAAACTAATAAATGGCAATATTCCTTTTTCATAGATTTTGATGGACATAAAGATGATGACCGGATAAAAGAATTATTTTCCGACTTTTCACTGAAGGATATTGAATTAAATATACTTGGTTCATATCCTAAATCACTAGGCTAGATTATGGATCTTAAAAAACTAGTAAACAAAGGGATTGATGGATTAAGTCCATATGAACCCGGCAAACCGATTGAAGATCTAGAACGAGAACTAGGAATAAAAAATGCAGTCAAGCTTGCAAGTAATGAAAATCCCGTTGGACCCAGCCCTAAAATTATTGATTCTATTGAAAAAATTGTAAAAGAAACCCATCGTTATCCTGATGGTAATGCTACTCGGCTGAAAGCAAAGATTTCCAGGAAATTTAATATTTTGGAAAATCAAGTTACTGTTGGAAATGGTTCCAATGACATCATAGAATTCGTTGCAAGAAGTTTTTTAGGTCCAAATGATAGTGCGGTCTATTCTGAGCATGCATTTGCAGTTTACCCTCTTGTTGTAAGAGCAGTTGGGGCAATGGGAATTGAGGTGCCTGCAAAGAATTTTTCTCATGATTTAGAGGCAATGTTAGATTCCATCGAGGAAAATACTAAGTTAATTTTTATCGCTAATCCTAATAACCCCACTGGATCTTTCATTGAACAATCTGAATTATTAAACTTTCTTGAAAAAGTGCCCGAAGAAATTATTGTCCTTCTTGATCAGGCTTATTTTGAATATTCTTCTTTTGAGACTTCAGATCTAGAGTTTGATGTATTAGAGAGATTTCCAAATCTTGTAATCAGTAGAAGTTTTTCTAAAGCTTATGGTTTAGCTGGATTTAGAGTTGGCTACTCTGTTTCATCAATAGAAATAGCAGATTACCTCAACAGGGTAAGACAACCCTTCAATGCAAATTCTCTTGCACTTTATGCCGCTGAAATAGCTTTAGATGATGATCAGTTCATCAAAAAATGTCTAGAGTTGAATTTTGAGCAAAAGCAAATATTGTTTAATGGTCTCCAAGCCTCAGGGTTTGAATGCCTTCCTAGTAGAGCAAATTTTATTTCCTTTGATTGTGGTGAAGACTCAAATGATGCATTCAATAAACTACTTTTAGAGGGTGTAATTGTTAGATCATTGAGAGTGTATAAGATGCCTAATTTTCTCAGAGTTTCCGTGGGCTTACCTGAAGAAAACTTAACCTTCCTTGAAAAAATAAAATCAACTCTCTCAAAATGAGCATTACTAAAGAATTCAGTAATGTATTAATAATTGGACTGGGGTTGATAGGTGGATCAATTGCGAAAAAGTTAAAAAATAATTCTTTCAATGGGGAAGTTCATGGCATTGATAATGATTCAAAAGTCTTGTCCATCGCAAAAGAGAATAATCTAATTTCAAACCAAACTTTGAACTTGGATAACCTTGAGGACCTTTTGGTAGTTTTTTGCACTCCTGTCCTATCAATAAAAGCCGCTCTGAGTTCGTTTTTATCATTAGATCCATCAAAAGAGATTATTTTTACTGATACTTTAAGTACTAAGGGATTGATTTACGAAGTTCTTCAAAAAGAATACAAAGAGTTGAAGGATAAATTTGTTTTGTCTCATCCAATAGCAGGTTCTGAAAAGAGCGGTCTCATGCACTCCAAACATGATCTTTTTGAGGGACGAGTTTCTATAATTTCTCCTCATGATACAAACCAAGAAGATGACATAGCAAGAATTGCTGAGTTTTGGAATTCATTAGGATCCCGAGTAAAGATCCTCTCTCAATCAGAGCATGATTTTATTTTTGCGAGAACTAGTCATCTACCTCATGTTATTTCTTATTCTTTGGCAGAAAGTCTTTTTAAAAACTTAAAAGAAAAAACATTTGAATATTCAGGTGGTAGTTTGGAAGATTACACTAGAATCGCTTCGAGTGACCCCACTATGTGGAAAGATATTTTTGTATCAAACAGAAGTAATATCATTTCTTCCATTGAAGAGTTTGAAATTAGCCTTACTAATCTGAAACAATTGATACAAGAAGGCAATGAAGAGGAAATGATCTCATTTTTACGTGAAATAAAAAGAATAAGAGATATCTCAATTTCAGATAAATAAATGAATTTTTTAGTAAAAAAAGGGAACGGGCTGGCTGGAGAAATATCCATTCCTGGGGATAAATCCATATCACACCGTAGCATTATATTAGCCTCTCTCGCTGAGGGCAGTTCTAGAATATATGGTCTTCTCGAAGGTGAGGATTGTCTGGCAACAATTGAAGTATTCAAAAAGATGGGAGTAGGCATTTCTTTGAAAGATGGAATTTGCTTAGTGGATGGTAAGGGTATAGGAGGCCTTAAGGAGCCCGATCAAGTGCTTGATTTTGGAAACTCAGGAACATCAGTAAGATTATGTGCTGGACTTTTGTCTGCACAGCGATTTTCATCAGTTTTGATTGGAGATGAATCTCTTTCAACAAGACCTATGCAAAGAATAGTTGATCCTTTAACTTCTATGGGAGCAAATATATCTGCAAGCGATAAAGGAACACTGCCCATTACTATAAATTCTGTTAAGTCTCTTCAATCAATAGAATATTCTCTTCCTGTAGCAAGTGCCCAAGTAAAATCTTGTTTGATGCTCGCAGGATTATTTGCAGAAGGTGAAACTAGAATTAAAGAAAATGTTATAACTAGAGATCATACAGAGAAAATATTCTTGGAGTTTGGTATTCCCATTGAAATTTTTTCTGAAAAAACATTCAAGACTATCTGTGTCAACAAAATTCAAAGAATTGAGCCAAAAGATATCCGTGTTCCTGGAGATTTTTCTTCAGCATCATTTTTTATACTTGCAGCTTTAATTTGCCCAAATTCCTTTTTAAGACTCAATAATGTAGGGATTAATGACACTAGAATTGGTTTTCTTCATGCTTTGAGAAATATGGGAGCAAATATAGATCTCATCAATCAGAAAGATACTCCTGAGCCTACAGCAGATATTTTAGTCAAGACTTCAGTGCTCAAAGGAATTACTCTAGATACCGCTTTAGTGGCAAATATGATTGATGAAATGCCCGCTTTTTTTATGGCAGCTGCTCTCGCGGAAGGTTTGACTATTGTCAAAGATGCAAAAGAATTGAGAACTAAGGAAAGTGACAGACTTCAGGCAATGGCTGATTCTTTGAATGCATTCGGAATAAGTTATCAACTTAGTGATGATGGTATTGTTATCCATGGTATAGGATCGAAGGGAATACTTAACTCAGCTGAAATTGATTCTTATGGTGATCATAGAATCGCAATGGCAAGCGCCATAGGATCTTTAAGATCTGATGATGAAGTCAGGATTTCAGACTGTAAGAATGTTAATACTTCTTTCCCCAATTTTATTAATATTTGTAAATCAGTTGGAATAGAGATAAATGAATATGAATAATTATACTGTTCCAGTAATAACCATTGATGGACCAAGCGGTGCAGGAAAAGGTACCGTTGCACAAATGCTAGCCCTTGATCTTGATTGGAATATATTGGATAGCGGGGCTCTTTACAGAACCCTTGCATTCTTTATGAATGAGAATGATATATCTCTTGAACAGTTTGATGAAAACGCAGATGAGATTAAAAAAATGTTTAAGGTATCTTTCGATCCAGGCATACCAGGAGAGCCAGTTAAAGTTTTATTTAACAAAGAAGATATCACCTCTAAAATCAGAACTGAAGAGATAGCAAAAATAACCTCTACATTGGCAACTGAACCAAAAATCAGAGAGTTTATTAAACCATGTCAAAGAGAATTTATGATCTCACCAGGGCTTATTGCAGATGGAAGAGACATGGGAACGGTTATCTTTGCAGATGCTCAGTACAAGATTTTTCTTACTGCCTCAATAGAAGAAAGGGCTAAAAGAAGACAAACACAGTTGAAAAGACATGGTTTGGAGGTTAACATGCGCAGCCTTTTACAAGAATTAGTGGAGAGGGACAAAAAGGATACTGAAAGAGAACATTCTCCACTAGTTCCTGCTGATAACTCTGTAATAATTGATACAAGTAATTTAAACCCTGAAGGAGTGGTAAAGAAAATTAAGACTTACCTTTAAAAAATATGGCAACAAGCTTTGAAAAACTTTTAGATGAAAATTTAAGTACAGTAATAATGAAACAAGGCAGTCTCGTTACTGGGATTGTTATTGATATTTTAGACAATCATGTGGTAGTGCATGTTGGTTTAAAGTCTGAGGCTGTTGTACCTATTTCAGAATTTTATAATGAGTCTGGTGAACTTGAATTAGAGATTGGAGATGAAGTTCAACTCACCCTAGAGGCAATAGAGGATGGACACGGAAATACTAGGGTATCTAGAGAAAAGGCAATAAAACAAGAAGTGTGGAAAAGGATTGAAGACTGTCTTGAGCAAGATTCTATTTTAAAAGGTTTAATTACTGGTTCTGTCAAAGGAGGAATGACAGTTGACGTACAAGGTATTAAAGCTTTCTTACCGGGTTCTTTAGCAGAGGTAATTCCGACAAAAGATTTAGAGCATTTGGTAGGGAATTACGAAGAATTTAAAGTAATAAAACTCGATAAAGACAAAAACAATGTTGTGCTTTCAAGAAAGGCTGTTCTGCAGGAAGTAAACTCTGAGGAGAGAGAAAAACTTCTTTCTACATTAGCAGAAGGACAAGTTATTAAAGGAGTGGTCAAAAATCTAACTGATTACGGAGCTTTTGTTGACTTAGGTGGAATCGACGGTCTTCTCCATATAACAGATATCTCTTGGAGCAGGATCAACCATCCTTCTGAGGCTATTAAAATTGGAGAGGAGCTTGATGTAAAAGTAATTAAGTATGATGCGGAGGAAAAGAAAGTGTCTCTTGGCATCAAGCAGCTAATCGATGATCCTTGGATAGGTATTGAATCTAAATTCCCCTTAAATACATCTGTCATGGCTACGGTTACAAATCTTACAGATTACGGTTTTTTTGCTGAGATCGAACAGGGAGTTGAAGGCTTAGTCCATGTATCCGAGATAGACTGGACAAATAAAAATATTCATCCTTCAAAAGTAGTTCAATTAAAAGATCAGGTAGAGGTTATGATCCTTGAAGTTGATGAAGAGAAGAGGAGAATTTCATTGGGCTTGAAACAGTTGACAGAAAATCCATGGCAAGTATTTGAGCATACACACAACGAAGGAGATAAAGTTTCCGGAGCAATTAAATCCATAACAGATTTTGGTGTTTTCATAGAGCTTGAAGGTGGTATAGATGGATTAGTGCACCTTTCAGATATTTCTTGGGATGAGAGTGAAGAGTCCGCTAGAGCTTTAAACAAAGGTGATGTTGTTGAGGCCCTTGTCCTGTCTATCGAATCAGAAAGAGAAAGAATATCTTTAGGAATCAAACAGTTAGTTTCTGACTCTTTTGGTGATTACATCGATGCAAACAAAAAAGGTTCGAGAGTAAATGCAATAATTGTTGGATCTTCTGATGATAGGATTGACTTAGAATTAGCGAAGGATGTTAAAGGTTATCTTCCTATGAAAGATTACACCAACTCTATGTCTGAAACGCCTATAGAGGAAGGTTCAGAGATTGAGGTTGTAATTGCAAATATAAATCGAAAAGATAGAGAAATCATTCTTTCTCTAAGAGCGCTAGAAAAACAAGAGGAAAAAAGTGCCCTTAAAGACAATGCGCAAAAGAATAAGGAAATTGAAGAGGCTACAAAATCAAATATTGGCGATTTAATCAAAGCTGAAATGGAAGATTCCAAATCAGAGGATGAATAAATCAAACCTTATAAAGAGACTGTTCAGCGGTAAAGATTTATTATCAGAAGAAGATTTAGAAAAATCGACCAATATCATTTTAAATTTTATTTCTGAAACCTTGCATAAAGGGGACAGAGTAGAAATTAGAAATTTCGGAACCTTTTCAACAAGGAAAAGAGAAAAAAGAATTTCTAGAAACCCTAAAACTGGAACTTCTGTTTTAGTTGAAGAAAAATCCCACCCCTATTTCAGAGCATCTAAAAATTTAAAAGAATCTTTGAACAAATAAAAAGTTATAAGCTGTATAGTATATCAATTGGGTTAGGTTTATATGTCTGACGATATTAGAAATAAGGTAAAAAATTCTTTTATTGATTCAATTAAAGTCAAGCAAGAAATACTTGATCTAGATTTGCATCAGGTTTTATTAGAAGCTGGTGAAAAAATATCTGAGAGCATAGGAAACGGAGGAAAACTTTTAATATGCGGTAATGGTGGTTCAGCAGCGGATGCACAACATTTAGCTGCAGAATTTCTGGTCAGATTAACTTCAGATGTTAACAGGGAAAGCATACCTGCTTTAGCATTGGCTCAAGATACTTCAACGCTTACCGCTTGTATAAATGATTACGGATCTAATGAAATTTTCAAAAGAGTATTCACTGCAATCTGTTCGCAAGAAGATATTCTTCTAGTTATTACTACTTCTGGAAATTCGAGAAATATTTTAGAAGTATTACAAGAAGCAAAAAAAAGAGATATCTATAGTCTCGGATTTTTAGGTAATGAAGGAGGTAAGGCTTTAGATTATTGTGACTCTGCTTTCATAGTGCCAAGTGATGTAACAGCTAGAATACAAGAGGCACACATAACTGCCGGTCATGCACTATTGCAATTTATTGAAGATAGATTACTTGAAACTGGTTGGTTGAATAAAATTTAACTTTATGTCTTTTCTTCTTATTATTCTTTTAATAGTAATTTTACTGATAGGTCTTTACTCCTTTTTACTTTTAGATCTCAATAGCTCTTTAATACAATTAGACCTTCTATTCATAGACATAGATATACCCCTAGGAAATGCAATTTTGATAAGTTTTCTTTTAGGTTTGTTCGTCGCTGTATTTCTTGAGATTATATTCTTTTCTGCAAAGGGTAAGAGACAAAAAGATGAATGATGAAAGAGTTAAATTTGCTGAGGACCTAAAAAAACTTGGAAAATTAAATGCAAATTTAAAGATAAGTGATTTGCTCCCTAAAAAAAAATTAAATGATAATTTCATTTCCTCACCTTACCTAAGTTTAGATTTCTCTAAACAGTTGATAACGGAGAAAGACTTAAACTGGTTGCTTACTATTCCTGAAAAATTTGATCTTAGAGACAGTTTTTCTGAATTACTTAAAGGAAAATATTTAAATCCTTCAGAACACAGAGGTGTCTCACATACAATATATAGACAGTCATCAAGAAATGATGATTTTGAATTAGTATCTATTGAAAAGGGTAAAATAGATACCTTCCTTACTGCTCTTAAGGCCAAAGAAAACATAAAAAATTTAGTTTGTATTGGCATTGGTGGTTCAAGAGTAGGTCCTGAATTCCTAGTTGAGTTTGTTAATAAAAATGAACCATTAAATATCTTTTTTTGCTCGAGTTATGATTTATTGGAGTTAAAAAATACCTTGCAAAAATGCTATCAAATGGAAACCATCGTAGTGGCATCTTCGAAGTCTTTCAGTACTTATGAAACCATAAAAAATCTTAATATGATAAAAGCTTGGTTTCATGAGAACCCAGAAATAAATCCGGAAGATCACATATATGGAATTTCCTCTAGCAAAGAAAGCATGAGTGCATTTGGGATAAAGGAAGACCACCAATTTGAGATATTAGACTCTTTAGGGGGAAGGTTTTCCGTTTGGTCATCGATGAGCATACCAGCTTTTGTTAACGCAGATTTTCAATCCTACCAAGACTTTTTGGAAGGAGCTTTTCAGGCAGATAAGTATGTATTGGAAAGTAAATGGGAAAATAATATTTCTATGATCTTGGCCTTGTTGGGAATATGGAATGTCTCTGCTTTAGGAATCAATAATCATGCCATATTTACTTACAATTATCGTTTGCGTTCATTTACAAAATATATTGCGCAATTAAGCATGGAGAGTAATGGCAAATCAATAAATTTTGATTCAACTATTTCTCCTCTTGAGACTTCGCCTTTGATATGGGGCGGATATGGAATTGATTCTCAGCACTCAACTTTTCAATGGATGTTGCAAGGCAAGACTCCTACCTCATGTGATTTTATTGGAATTAACAATGAAGATAGTGAATCCAAAGATTCATATGAGATGCTTTTATCACAAGTTCTTGCTATGACCTTGGGTGAAGATAACAAGAAAGAAAATTATAAAACAGTGCCAGGCAATAACCCTTGTTCGGTAATACAACTAAACTCTCTCGATTTGAAAACACTGGGTTTTTTGATGGCACTTTACGAGCATAAAGTTTTTTTTGAAGCTTTAATTTTAGGAATAAATCCATTTGATCAATGGGGAGTTGAACTGGGAAAAAAAATTGTAAAAGATGCCAATGGCAAAAATGACCTTTTTTCAAACTACTTTCCATCTGATTTTATACCTAAATCTTAGTTTATAATTTACTCGTAATGGAAAAAAAGTTTAGACCAATCCTTCTAGCAGGAGGATCAGGCAAAAGATTATGGCCTTTATCTACAAAAGAGAAGCCAAAACAGTTTATTGAACTTTTTGGTGACTTATCCTTGTTTGATTTAACCCTTCAGCGAATAAATAATAAAAAACTTTTTTTAGAGCCTTTAATCGTCACTTCAAAGAATTATTTACCACTTGTTGAAAATTCCCTTGCAAAGACAGGAGTAGAGGTAGAAAAAATATATCTAGAACCGGAATCAAAGAATACTTTTGCAGCCTTAGCTTTGCCAGTTCTTTCTGATTTAGAAAGAAATAAAAAAGAGTTGTACATAGCTATGCCCTCCGATCATTATATTCCTTTCAATAAATTATTTTATGAGACCTGTGCAGTCATAAAAGATCACTTTCCAAAGAATGCACTTACTTTGATGGGAGTAAAGCCTGACAAAGCTTCAACAGAGTATGGATATATTTCTTACAAGCCTTCTTACAGTGGATTGAAGAGCGTGAATTCTTTTATAGAAAAGCCTCACACAGAAAAAGCTAATCAACTCTTAAGGCAACCATATACTCTATGGAATTCTGGCATCTTCTGCTTTGAAGGAAGTTGGTTCACAACTGAAATAAAGAAGAAAAATACTAAAATTTATAAACAAATGATTGATCTTGTTAAGGTGTCTAATCTCAACGAAACATACTTTTATGCTGATGCAGCAAAGTTTTCAAAATTAGAGGATTTATCATTTGATCATGGCTTTGTTGAACTCAATGACAGAAATTATGTTGCTTTATTAGATGCTGGATGGACTGATTTAGGTTCTTGGCATTCATTGAGTAATTTACAAAAAAAACCTGAACATGGTTTGACTTTGTATTCTGAAGGCGAATATTCAAGAACAGATAAGCCTTGGGGCTTTTTCGAAGTATTATTAGAAACAGAAAAGTCAAAAGTAAAAATACTTTCCATAAATCCTCAGCAAAAATTATCTATGCAAATGCATGAACATAGATCTGAAACTTGGTACATAACACAAGGAGTTGCAACTGTTACAAAATCTGATTCAGTACATGAACTATATCCTGGAGAATCTATTGTGATAGATAAGAAAGAGAAACATAGGATCGAAAATTTTCATGACGAGATACTAGAAATCATAGAAATACAAACCGGAAGTTATTTCGGTGAAGATGATATTGTAAGATTTGAAGATATTTATGGAAGAAAAGATCTTCACTGAAAAACCTTTTCCGATACCTGCATCTCACCAAGATATCAAATTATTGTTGGGAGAAATTCCAAAAAAGCCTGGAGTTTATAGATTTTTAGATGACCATGGCTACCCACTCTACATAGGTAAAGCTAAATCACTTAAGAATCGTTTATCATCTTACTTTAGAGTTTCCTCACAAACGAAAAAGCTAAAAAAGCTTATGGAAAAGGCCCGATGCATTGATATTAGCCTCACGAATACTGAGCTAGAGTCATTACTTCATGAGCAGTTTTTAATAAAAGAATTCAAACCAAAATTCAATGTACAATTTAAAGATGATAAGGGCTACCCATGGATTAAGATAGAAACAAATAAAAAATTTCCCTCAGCTAGGTCTTTTCTTGGTAAGGTCCAGAATGAAGGAAGTTTTTTTGGACCATTTCCTAATGGTTATGCAGTTAGAGACGCACTCAAGTTAGTCCAAAAAACTTTTATGCTCAGAAATTGTTCCGATGCTTATTTCAAAAATAGAACAAGACCTTGCCTACAATACGAGATTGGAAGATGTTCAGCTCCATGTGTAAACTTGATCAGCAGGAAAGACTATTTAAAAGAGGTCGATGGAGCACAACTCCTTCTCCAAGGAAGGTCTGAAGATTTAATAAAAGGATTTTATAAGGAGATGGACAGGTGTTCCTCTGAAAAAAGCTATGAAAGAGCAGCTATTTACAGAGATCGGATATCTGCCTTAAGAGATATACAGCGGTCTCAAAGTGTAGCAGGTTTCATTAAGTCAAAAGATGCAATATTCATATCACCTCTTAGAGGAAAACTGAGAATAGGTATTACTTCTGTTAATGGAGGTTGGGTAACTGGTCATCAAAACTTTTATAAGATTGATACGAATGATTCTGAAGAAATTTTAGAAAGTTTTATAAGTCAAAGATATTTATCCCAATCTAAATGTCCGCAGGAGATATTGGTTGGAAAAGAAATTAGTAATAAAAAATTAATTGAAAAGGCTCTATCTGCTCAACATGACAAAAAAGTCTCTATCGTTACAAAACTTGGAAAGAAAGATAAAGGTTTAATGGAATTATGCAGAGTAAACACAGAGTATGTCTTAAGGCGGGAAAAGCAAAATGAAAATTATTCGTTAAGGCTTAAAAAGCTTGGTGAAAGTCTTAAGATTTCCTCAAGTATAGAATGGATTGAATCTTTTGATATTAGTCATCACTCCGGGAAAAATGCTGTAGCAGGTTGTGTCGTTTATTCATCAAATGGAAAAGAAAAAAAGCATTATCGTTCTTATAATATCAGCGAAGAAAATGCAGGAAATGATATTGGATCAATGATTGAGGTTATACAAAGAAGGTTTTCAAAAAAATCCATAAATTCCATACCTGATTTGATTATTATTGATGGCGGTAATACTCATCTGAATCATGTGCAAAAGAAACTCAAAGAGCTCAAGTTCCCTAATATTAATGTAATTGCAATATCTAAAGGCGTTAGGCGTAAAGCAGATTTTGATAATATTCACTTGATGAATGGAAAGAAGCTGAAGGTTGATGAAACCTCGGATTCTTTTAATTTTATCCAAGAAATGAGAGATGAAACACACAGGTATGCCATCACCATACAAAAAAATAAAGCTAGAAAAGCAACAATCTCAACTTCATTGGATAATTTAACAGGCATAGGAAAAGAAAAAAGGAGAAAATTACTGAGATATTTTGGCTCTTTGGAACAATTAAAAAGGGCAAGTATAAGCGACTTGATGGATGTGTCTGGTATTGGCCAAAAAACCGCTGAATCCATTTTTGAGGAGTTAAACAATTAATGAATTTTGCAAATTTTTTAACTATATCTAGAGTAATTCTAATACTTCCAGTTTTGTTTTTTATATCTGAAGATAGTGGACTTAATAACTGGCTAGCTCTTTTTTTGTTTGTTTCGGCTGGTGTTACTGATAATCTCGATGGATATATTGCAAGAAAAACTGGTACGGAAAGTTCTCTTGGGGCCTTATTAGACCTTCTGGCAGATAAGCTGCTTGTCATTATTACAACAGCCTACCTAATCTCATATCAAACACATGAAAATCTTTTAATTCCTGCATTCATAATTATCTTTAGAGAAATTATTATCTCTTCATTGAGGCAGTTTTTGGCAGAACATTCAGGAGGCAATCCTGTTAAAGTAAGTTTTATTGCAAAAACTAAGACAACTGTTCAAATCACTGCTCTATCCTTTTTAATAATTTCACCAAATTTTGGACAAAATTTTTATTTTTTTACAATAATTCTCTTTTGGCTAGCTGCTATCATTTCACTTTATAGCCTTTACGATTATTTTAAAACTTATAAAAAGATCATTAAATAGCTGGTCTATTGTTTTTAGATATTTAGAATACATGCAAGGCTGAGTAGCAAAGTGGTTATGCAGCGGATTGCAAATCCGTCTACGCCGGTTCGATTCCGACCTCAGCCTCATTTAATCTTCATCAGGGGAAAAATATATTTATTCAAACAAAAATATCTTTTTGTATGCGCTTGAATTCATATTCTGAATTTTTCAATTACATGCAATATAATGAATTCTCCTTGCCCGGGTGGTGGAATTGGTAGACACAAGGGACTTAAAATCCCTCGAAGGAAACTTCGTGCCGGTTCGAGTCCGGCCCCGGGCACCACTTAGTACATTTAAAAAAAATAGTTTAGACTCATTCAAAGCAAAATGATGTGGATTCTAGTTTACACAAAGGCCAAGCAAGAGAATAGAGCGAATTTTAATCTACAAAATCAAGGTTTCGTCACTTTCTTGCCTTTAATTTCAAGTCAAAAAAGAACTGAAAAATCAAAACAACTATCTCCCGTTTTTCCAAGGTATATTTTCGTAAAAATAGATCCAGATTTAGAGAACTGGATAACCATAAAGTCTACATTAGGAGTAGAAAAGATTGTTATGTTTGCCGATAAGCTAACGAGTGTTCCGAATGACATCATTAAAGCTATTCGGTCAAAACTAGATGATTCAGATGTTTTTACCGAAGATATAGAGGTAATTGAGTATGCAGAAGGAGATAATGTATTTATAGATCAAGGACGCTTTGCTGGAGTGGAAGCTATATTCCTTTCAAAGAAATCTAAAGACAGAGTTAGATTGCTTCTTAAACTACTCAATACAACCGTACTAGCTGAAATTGATGAATCAAGTTTGAGGAAAAAGACTTCAGTAGAGAAACTCAAGTTCTAAATTATTTGTTCAATCTTTGAACATGTAGTAATATCAATATGTTCATTTATTGAACGCAATATAAATCAATCAATTTAATGAATTGCAAATTAGCATTTCATTGCGGTAGCTATTGAATAAAAAGATAAATAACTCGGAAGAAGAGCTAGAGATTTTAAGGAAAATTGAGGAAAACCCTAATTTGACTCAACGTCAAATTGCTGATCACCTTGGTTTGAGTCTAGGGAAAATAAACTATCTCATTAAAGCGCTCCTGGAGAAGGGAGTTGTTAAGGTTGATAATTTCAAAAGGTCAGATAACAAACTGGGTTATTTGTATCTTCTTACCCCTGAAGGAGTGGAAAGGAAGAGAAAATTGACACTATTATTTATTCAGCGAAAATCTGAAGAATTTGATAAACTAAAAGCTGAACTTAGCCGAACTGAAAAACAGTAAATTTTTAATAATGAGCGCCTCAACAGAAAAAAGTCTAGAAGATGATTCCTATAAAGATGAAATTACTTTAAGAGAGTTAATCAGTGTCTTGTGGGGAGGAAGAATATTGATCTTTTGCTTTACAACCGTTGTGGCTATAGCTTCTATAATAATCTCCCTGTCTATTACAAATGTTTACACTTCAGAGTCTGTTTTGGTCAATAGAGATAAACAGGATTCACCCATGTCAAATTTTTCGGGCTTAGCCTCACTTGCAGGTGTAGATTTGTCGGCGCAAGGTGCTAGCCTGAATAAAGTAATGGGCATTATCGAGTCAAGAGAGTTTGTTAAGCATTTAATAACATTTGATAATGTTTTACCTTCATTGATGGCAGCTCAGTCTTACAATGCAAACACCAGAGAGATAATTTTTGATGACGAAATATATAATCATGAAACTAAGTCATGGGTAAGAGATGCTCCTGCAAATAGGGGTGTAGTTCCTTCATACATAGAAGCACACAAAGAGTATTCTGAAATAATTTCCATGACTAAAGATAGGTTGACAGGCCATGTTTCTCTGAAAGTAGAGCATGTATCACCTATTTTTGCCAAAGAATTCTTATCTTTAGTAATAAATGAAGCAAATAATGTGCAGAGAAATATTGATGTTGATAGTTCTACTAAGGCATTACTATATTTAAGAGATCAGCTATCAAGAACTCCACAAGTTGAAATTAGAGATTCAATAAGTAAGCTCATTGAGAATCAGTTGGAGACTCAAATGATGGCGAGCATACATGATGATTATGTTTTGATGACTATTGAACCCCCGTTTACACCTGAGAGAAAGTCTGGACCAATCAGATCACTGATCGTCATTTTATCAACCCTTGTAGGGGGTCTTCTTAGCGCTAGTATTGTTCTGGTTAGAGAGTATTTCTAAGAACCTTTTTAGTAATTATTTGAATTTAAAAGTTCAAATTCATACAAACTTAGTCCTTGAGTAAAGAAAGAAATATAACGGTCGTAGGGTCTGGCTATGTAGGCATGTCCCTTTCAGTTTTGTTTGCACAGAATCATAACGTAGTTGTCTTAGATATAGATCCAAAGAAAGTAGATCAAATTAATAATGGTGAATCTACTGTCTTAGATTCAGAAATTGATAAATTTCTTGAAGAGAAAAATTTAAAGATTTCAGCCACCTTAGATAAGAATCTTGCATATAAGGATGCAGATTTTGTTGTAATCGCAACACCAACCAATTATGACCCGGATACTAATAGATTTGATACAGATTCAGTTGATTCTGTTGTTTCTGATGCAATAAGCGTTAACGAAAAAGCATTAATTGTTATTAAATCTACTATACCTGTTGGACATACAAAGTCTTTACAGGAGAGCTTAAATACAAAAAGAATTATTTTTTCCCCAGAATTCTTAAGGGAGGGTAAAGCATTATTTGATAATTTACATCCTTCTAGAATAATTGTGGGAGGTGAATGTAACTCTAGTCTTGAATTTTCTGATCTTTTAAGAGAGGGAGCTATTGAAGATTCTATTGAAGTTCTCTCCATGAAATCAACAGAAGCTGAGGCTGTTAAACTATTTGCAAATACCTATTTAGCAATGCGAGTATCTTTTTTTAATGAATTAGACTCTTATGCGTTAGCCAATAATCTCGACACTAAAAGTATTATTGAAGGAGTGAGCCTAGATGAGAGAATTGGTAGTAATTATAATAATCCTTCTTTTGGTTACGGAGGTTATTGTCTTCCAAAAGATACAAAGCAGCTATTAGCCAATTATGAGCATGTGCCACAAACGCTCATTAAGGCAATTGTTACCTCAAATACTACGAGAAAAGACTTTATTGCTGACGAGATAATGAAGCTTAATCCAAGAGTTATTGGCTTTTACAGGCTTGTAATGAAGATGAACAGCGATAATTTTAGATCTTCTGCAATACAGGGAATAATGAAACGAATTAAAGCAAAAGGAATTGAAGTAGTTGTCTTTGAGCCTGAGTTAGATGAGATTGAATTTTTTGGATCTAAGGTGATTACTGACTTAATTGAGTTTAAAAAATTGAGTGATGTGATTGTTGCAAATAGAATGTCAGATGAACTGAATGATGTTCAATCAAAATGTTTTTCAAGAGACTTATTTGGAGAGAATTAAATTAGCCAAATATTTACAATAATCAAAATTTGTAGTGAATAATTCATGAAGGTTTTAGTTACTGGTTCGGCAGGTTTTATAGGATCTGCTTTATCGATCCGCTTATTAGAGAGGGGTGATGATGTGGTTGGGCTTGATAATCATAATAATTATTATGATCCTGATTTGAAAGAAGCAAGACTATCCCGTCATTTAGATAACCCAAAATATGAACACATAAGGGCAGATATTGAGGACAAAGAGCTCATAACTGAAATATTTGAAAGCTACAAATTTGATGGTGTGATCAATTTAGCAGCACAAGCCGGTGTGCGTTACTCCATAGAAAATCCTCATGCATATTTGAATAGTAATATTTTAGGTTTTGGAAAT
>ENA-OSEY01000373-OSEY01000373.1-marine-metagenome-genome-assembly--contig:-NODE-373-length-33062-cov-3.825830_pt1 | contig 33062 bp, 36 predicted proteins | sample MGYA00248465_ERZ534230 | MGnify/ENA primary metagenome ERZ534230 (study PRJEB26409, sample SAMN06344110) | marine metagenome | isolation source: Sea water from surface | place: Atlantic Ocean:Southern... | reverse complement strand
GAAAGGAGAGCAACATGACGGATATCGAGTACAAAACTGAATTCTCCATGTGGGCAATCTCTGCGTCTCCACTTGTTGTCACAACACCGATCATGAATTGCTCTGCTGGATACGTTTCCGATGTGCCACACCCGAATTGGGGAACCGAACTCGAGGATTCGACTTCTTGTACGATTTCGTTGAAGAAGCAGTTCTCCAATGCGGAATGTACGCTCGGAACTTCTTTCGGATGTTTCGATGGAAATCATTCGATGTGGACCGATCATGGATGTCGAGGTCAATTCGTTGTGGACGGAGCTACCGTTCTGTGTGATACCGATGGAAGTGGACGTCACTATTGTGGTCAAGTCGCATGTACACCTTGGATCTCCGATCTTCAAAAAGAGATTCTGTTCAACAAAGAGATCATTGCAATCAATCAGGACGTCACACCACAGGGTCGACCTGTTAAAGATGGTGATCTTACTGTTTGGGCTCGTGAATTGACAGGTGGCGATGTTGCTGTGGCCTTGTACAACGAAGACGACGTTGCGGCAAAAATTTCCTTCGATACCAACGAGATTGGTTTTAACGGTAATGGCAATACGTGTGTACGAGATCTTTGGGCTCACAAGGACGTATCTGATCAGTTGAGTGGAAGTACGTTTGGTCCTGTCGTTGTGGAGCCTCACCAGAGTCTTGTATATCGTGTTTCGTCATGCTAATTGAATAATTTTACTACCGTATACGTCCAGCAAAATTCCGTTTCTCACCAAAATCTATTTTAAGCACATATGCGGGTTTTTTTGCTTTTTTATTAATTTGTACATCTTCAATTGTGCCAACAACTTGTTGAATCTTCAAGAAATCTGGGAATTCTATTACTTCCGTTGTCATGATGTAGGCCACATTGGCAAATTTTTCATTGGCTGATTCACAGATTCAAATTGTTTTTTTTTATTCAATTTGTATTTTGCGAACATGTCAAGTTTTGATGATACAAACGAAATGAAGCCTTTCATTAAGAAAGCTATGTCCATACCTTTGTTAGAAGAACAGAGAGAAAAAACACTAGCAAAAAAATGGCTTAAAAAAAAGGATGAAGCAGCTCTTCATGAGCTGATACAATCTCACATTCGTTTAGTAATAGCTTTCGCCGTTAAATATAAGAACTACGGTCTTAACCTGAGTGATTTAATCCAAGAAGGAAATATTGGACTAATGAAAGCAGCAGAAAGATTTGAAACTGAAAAAGAGGTTAGATTCTCGACTTATGCTAGCTGGTGGATCAGAGCTTCAATACAAGATTTTGTTCTAAAAAATTGGTCTCTCGTTAGAATTGCTACCACTTCAAAACAAAAAAGTCTTTTTTTTAGCTTAAGAAAATTGAAACAAAAAATACATCAAACTGAACATGGATCGATTGATTACAACACCGCACAAGGTATTGCTCACGATTTAAGTATTTCAACGGCAGATGTAATAAAAATGGATGCAAGAATTAGTCAGAATGATAGTTCTTTGAATCATAAAATTAGTGAAGATGGTGAAAATGAGTTTCTCGAATTGATTGAAGATGAAGATGCAAGGCCTGATGATAAAATTTTCAGTAAGGATGATGATACTTTTAAAAAAGAAGTTATTTCAGATGCTTTAAAAGAGCTAGATAGCAGAGAAGTCAAAATTATCAAAGAAAGACACCTCACAGACAAAGCCAAAACACTTGACATTCTTGGTCAAGAACTAAAAATTTCAAAAGAACGTGTCCGTCAAATCGAGAAAAATGCAATGATTAAAATGAAATCATTCATTTCTAAATCAGATGGAGCAGATTTGCTATTTAAGCAATAAGTTCAGAAACATAATCAGCTATTACAAGAGAAGAGGTAAGTCCGGGTGACTCTATCCCAAAAAGATTTACCAAACCCTCGATACCATGATCTTTGCTACATTGAATCAAAAAATCACTTTTACCTTCACCTTTATTTTTTAACTTTGGTCTTATCCCTGAATAGCCTGGTTTAAGTAACGATTTATCAAAATGAGGTAGATATTTTTTTATATCGTTATAGAAAGCGTCCAGTCGATTTGGGTTTACTTTATAATCTATATCATCAACCCACTCTACATCGGGACCAAATCGTACCTGCATGCCAAGATCTAGGCCTAAATGAAGACCTAAACTAGCTTCATTTGGTATTGGATAAATTAAATGACGAATTTTTAAATCTTTACCTGTTTCAAAATAATTTCCTTTAGCAAGGTATGTTTTTGGAATGAATGAGTTATCAAGAAAATCTAATTTTCTTGCATTTTTTTCAGCATAGAGACCTGAGGCATTAATGAGTATTCCAGATTTAATTTTGGTTTCTTCACCGCTAGCGACAATTTCAATTTCAAAAACATTTTCATTTCGAGTAGCTTTAATAAATTGACTATTAAAAACAACATTTGACCCTGAGTCTTCTATCTCACCAATATAAGATCTCATTAGAGCATTTTGATCAACAATGCCTGTTGTTGGAACATAAAGTGCTTCCACACAATCGACTAAAGGTTCATGCTTATTAACATAATCCTTTGTTACGCGCTTTATTCCTTTAACTCCCGCGTCTATAGCTTTTTCATAGATAGATATAAGTTTTTCAATTTCATCGTTAGATGTAGCCACAATAAATTTGCCAGTATTAAGGTGCGGAACATTATATTTTTCACAGTATTCATAAATTCTTCTATTGCCTTCAGGGCAAAATTTTGCCTTGAGTGAGCCTTTGTCATAATACACACCTGCATGAATGACTCCACTATTTCGAGAACTTGTTATAGTACCAAAAGTATCTTGCTCTTCAATCACAGCCACAGATTTGCCTTCAATAGATAATTTTCTTCCTATCGCGAGACCTACAACTCCTGCTCCGATTATAACTGCATCAAAATCTGTCATAATTTTTTAATCATTAGGGAAACTTGTTTTGTGCCATTTTCAGTATATTGGTATCCTACATTTTTATAATCTAACTTCTCATGAAACTTTTTGGATGTTTCATTTAAAGGTTTGATATTGAATTCACATGCAATCAAATCGTATTTATCTCTCATAGTGCTTTCAAGGTCAGTATATAAACTGCTTCCTATGCCCTTTCTTTTTGAACTTTCATCAATGGCTATTCGATCAATATATGCAAAATTACTGTATCGACTACTAAACCATTTATAATTCAAACTCTCGTAGTCAAGTCCTGGAGGTAGGACCAAAAGGAAACCACAAATATTTCGATCCTCATCCTCAGCACATTTAAAATATGTTTTTTTAAGCAGGAACCACTTAAATTCATCTATAGAAACTGTGTTTACAGCAGGAATTGAAGCTTCATTTATGTGGAATATTTCACTTAGATCATCCTCTAAAATATTCCTGAGTTTATACATTTTACGTTGTTACCCTGTAGCACTCACGAAATAGAGGTGGCATTTTTACAGGGCGAAATGTTTCAAGGCTTATACAGGCATAGTTTACATTTGACATGAAAACTGTTTTTTTATTTGAAAGATTAATTACTTGAAAGCACCTACTTAATCTCAGTTTTGAGTCTGTTTTCGTTATCCAAGTAGAAATAATTGCATTGTCGTCTTTAAATAGTGAGCCAAGGAAGTTATTTTCACTACTGATGACTACGCAAGCACAATTTAATTTTTTATAATCTTCAGGTCTTACACCCAACGAACTCGAGTGGTCCCAACTAACTTTTTCACACCAAGTTAAATAAACCTTATTATTTGTGTGACCCAGAATATCAATGTCTTCCTCTAATACTCTAATTTTATATGTATGAGGATTTTTGTATTTCCAATCTAAATCTAAATAATCGTTCAATTTCTAACTTCCGGAGGGAGTTTGAATTTTACATTTTCTTCACCCAAAGCAACACTTTTGATAGAAGTCTCAAAACTATTTTCAAATTTATCGATCACTTCCCTTACAAGAATTTCTGGAACTGATGCTCCAGAAGATATTCCAATTTTCATATTATCTTTGTATTCACTTACATCAAGTTCGTTTGCATTCTCTAATAAATTTGATTTTAGACAACCCGCATTTTTTGCAACTTCAACTAATCTATTTGAATTAGAAGAGTTTTGTGAGCCTACAACAATAAAAGCATCACATTCTCCAGCAAAAGCTTTAATGGCATTTTGTCTATTAGTGGTTGCGTAACAAATATCTTCTTTAGGCGATGAATTTATATGAGGAAATTTGTCTTTTAATTTTGTTATAATTTCTTTTGTGTCATCTATCGATAAGGTAGTTTGCGTGACAAATGCAATATTGTCATCAGCATTAAATTTAAGAGTTGTTAAGTCATCAACTGTTTCTACTAAAAGTATATCACCCTTTGGCAATTGACCCATTGTTCCCTCAACTTCAGGGTGGCCTTTATGACCAATTAAAATAACTTTAAATCCTTGATCGTGAAATTTTTTTGCTTGTACATGAACTTTTGTTACAAGAGGACAAGTTGCATCAACCACTATTTCTCTTTTGCTTCTTGCTTCTTTCACGATTCCAGCCGGCACCCCATGAGCTGAAAATATCAAAGGTCTGTCATCAGGTACGTCATCAATATTCTCAACAAAAACAGCTCCTTTGCCCTTTAGCTCTTCAATAACATGTTTATTGTGAACAATTTCATGCTTTACATATACTGGAGCACCATATTTACTTAAAGCCTCTAGAACAACATCGATAGCCCTTGTAACACCAGCACAAAAGCCTCTTGGAGAAATTAATAGTAATTGCTTTTTATTTGATATATTCATGAGTTAACTGACATGAATATAGGTAGTTTTTGTGAATTTTGAAGCACAAATAGAAAAATATACTGAAATCTTATTATCACATAAGTTAATGGTTTTGATTCCAACCTTGATGCTTATTTTATTTGCCACAATTGGGGCTAGATATCTTGAGCAGCCATCAGGATACAGAGGTTTTGTTGAAACTGGTCAACCTAATTATGAAGAAATACTAAATCTAGAAGAAAAGTATGGAATGATTGATACTCTTTCTTATGTAATTAAACCAAATAGTGGCGACATATTTCAAAAAGATGTACTAAAGCTGATACATGAGTTAACTGAAATTTCTTGGAAGACTCCATATTCATCAAGAGTAAGCTCCCTTACCAATCATCAATATACTACTGTGGATGGTGACGATATCAATATTGATGATTTCATATCTGACATTGAAAATCTTACAGATGAAAATCTTATCAATTTACGAGAGCTAGCATTGGCAGAAAACACAATTGTAAATTTTATATTATCAAAAAGTGCTCGTGTTGCATTTGTAAATATTAGTCTTGATATGCCAGATGGCATGGGTTTTGATGATCCAATAAATTTTGCTGAAGAACAAAAAAAATTGTTTAACACAAAATATCCTGAAGTATTTGTTACAGTTGCAGGTAGCTCTCGTTATTCTCATAATTTTCAAACAACAGCTAGATCAGATGCAACAACTATGTATCCGGGTTTTTTAATTCTTATTATTATACTATCATATGTGTTGTTAAGATCAGTGTCTGCATCACTAATATCATTAATCATTATTTTTTTGTCTATTCTCCCTTCGATGGGCATGGCAGGATGGTTAGGTTTTGAAGCTCAGCCACCTTTAATAATTGCTCCAATACTTATTTTAACTATCGCGCTAGCGCACGCAGTTCATATCTTATCTATCGCACTTACAAATCTAAATGAGGGTAAAAATAAAGTAGAGTCAATTACTGAAAGTTTAAAAGTTAATATGACACCTGTATTCCTAACAAGTCTCACTACAGCAGTAGGTGTTGCAGGGGTAAATTTTGGAAAGATTCCTGCGTTTAGTGAAATGGCTAATACCGTTGTAATAGGATCGGCAATTAGTTTTGCTCTTTCGGTTATAGTGTTGCCTATTTTATTTATAATAATGCCTATTAAGTCTCATGGAAAATCATCTGTAGTATTAGACGGTCTTAAGATATTGGGAGATATAATTTACAAATTTAAATTTTATTTTATTACAGCATTCGGATTAGCATCAATCTTGCTAATAAATTTAATTCCAAATTTATACTTTGATGATGATTTTGATAGCTACTTTGATCGTGTTGATGAGTGGGTCGAAGTTAAAAATATTGTAAATGACGAATTTGGAAGTTCTTTTTTTATTTTCGCTAATCTATCTTCCAATGAACAAGATGGTATAACAGACCCAGATTACCTAAAAAAACTGGAAAAATTTGGTGAATGGCTTGAGTCGCAAGATGAAGTAGTCACAGTTTCAAGTGTCGCTGATGTAATTAAAACATTAAACAAAAATATGAATGGTGGTAGCGAGGAATTTTATACTATACCTGACGATAAAGCTCTGAACGCTCAATATTTATTGCTTTATGAATTATCAGTTCCTTACGGCATGGATCTTAAAAATCAAATTACAAGTGATAAGTCTGAATCAAGGATGCTTATTAGAATTAATATGGCTACATCTAAAGAGTCAATAGCATTCAATGAAAGAACTGATAAATATATTGCGGACAATTTTGGAAGCTATAGTAGTGAAGGGATAGTTGGCATACCTATAATGATGCCTTATGTGTATAAGGATAATACGAATGGTTTAGCAAGAGGACTCATCTTCTCTTTCATATTTATTGTATTGGTTATTGGTGTAACGCTAAGAAGTTTTAAATTTGGTTTAATTAGCATAATACCAAACGTTGTTCCGTTTATACTTTCATACGGAATTTTAGCCTTGTTTACAAATATTGTGACATTTAGTCATACAATATCTATTCTTATTTCTCTTGGTTTGGTGGTCGATGCCACTATTCATTTTCTAACTAAGTTTAAAAAAGCAAATGCTCTAAATCTATCAATGTATGACTCAATACAATATTGTTTCAAGTATGTTGGATTCCCAATAATTGTAGCATCTGTATGTCTTTTCAGTGGATTTTTATTTTTATTACAATCCAGCTTTCAAACGAATTATATACTAGGTGGAATGTGTGCTCTTATTATCTTAATAGCGCTAATAATTGATCTTTTATTACTTCCAGCTTTACTTTTACTTTTTGGGAAAAAGACATAAATTAAAATAATGAAAAATATTATTTTTATCATTTCTATTGTTATTTTTTTTACTGGCTCTTTGATAGCTGAAACAAGTGAAGAAAAAGGATTGTCAATCGCTAAAAAGTCATACGAAAGCACAAGAGGTTTTGTCGATAGTCAATCTGATCAATTAATGATTTTAATAGATCCAAAAGGTAATGAGGTTACACGTGAAATATCTGGTAAAACTTATGAAAACACCGATGTGAGTGATGGCGACAAATCAATTATATTCTTTAACAAGCCAAAAGATGTAGAGGGTACCGTTTTATTGTCTCACACACATGTTAATGATGATGATGATCAGTGGTTATATCTGCCTGCCTTGGGCCGTGTAAAAAGAATATCTTCAAGTAACAAATCAGGCGCTTTTATGGGTAGTGAAATTGCCTTTGAAGATTTTTCAGGCTCAGATTACAGGAAATATGATTGGAATTACCTGGGTGAAGAGGAGTATCAAGGCAGTACTTGTTACAAACTTGAGTCCTTTCCGAAATATAAAAACTCCGGATATACGCGCCGAGTAGGTCTTATTGATGAAAGTCTTAGAAGCAGGAAGATTGACTTTTATGATCGTAAAGATCAATTACTCAAAACAATTTATTTTGAAGATTATCAATTATACAATGATAAAATCTGGAATGCAGATACATTTAGGGTAGAAAATCACCAAACAAAAAATGTCACCGTCTATAAGTGGATTAATCGCAAATTGAATGTCGGTATAAATCCCAAGGATTTTGAAAAATCAAATTTATTAAGACTTGTAGATTAATAATATGATTAAGAAGAAGTTCTTTTTCTTAATAATCATCTTTGTTGCCCTAAGTTACTTTCAATCTTCATATGCAGTTGAGTATAAATTGTATGGGTTCATTCAACCAGAATATACCCAATATTTAAATGGAGCTGGTGCTCATGATCAAAGAAATAAGAATAGCTCAATATTTGCTCAGGGAAACTACATTGCTTACCTTAACGATGGAAATTCTAAATTTTCTTTACGAGCCAATGCAAGATTGGATGAAAGTGATACAAAACTTAATTACTTTGATTTTCAGAAATTTAAGTATGAATATTATTTTAAAGATACGACCATAAAAATTGGAATTGATAAAATCTACTGGGGTGTAAATGAAAGTTTTAAAATTGTAGATATAATTAATCAATCTAACATTGCTGAAGATATCACGGGAACAGAAAAATTTGGACAACCGATGATTTCAATCACTCAGGTTTATGATTTTGGAGTTTTTGATTTTTATATTTTACCATACTCACGTGAAAGGATCTTTCCTGGAAGTAAAGGGAGACCAAGACTCGCATATGAAATTGATTATAATTCAACATCATATGAGTCTTCATTGAAGGAAAATAAAATAGGTGGCGCATTAAGATTTTCAAAAGTAATCGATGACTTTGATCTTGGTCTCACACATTATTTTGGAACAGCTAGAAATCCAGAATTAAATATTAATCCTAGTTCACTTAAATTAGAGCCGTATTATCCAATACTAAGTCAAACTGGAATTGATTTACAAGCAACTATTGGCTCTTGTCTGTATAAACTTGAGGCAGTGACTGCAGACAAAAATTCCGAGAGGCATACGAGTTTGGCTGGTGGGATAGAATATACATTTTATCAGATTAATAATAGCTCAGCAGATCTTGGAATAATTACGGAAATCATGTTAGATGATCGGAATGACTATTTCCTTAATAATGAAACGGCTATTGGATTACGACTTACATTAAATGATTTGAACGGCACATCATTGTTAACAGGGGCTTCTCTAGATAATAATGGAGAGTCAAATAGATTTTTCTCAGAATTTGAAACAAGACTTAGTGATGACTCAAAGCTTTTTGTAGATGTAGCTATAAATGGTCACATAAATAAAAATGACTTTACTTATGCATTTAAACAGGACTCCAGTTTGAATTTGAAGTTTGCTAAATATTTTTAAATTCTTACTTCTTGATTGTTTATTTTATTAAAAAGTCCGTCATCTAACTGAACATAATTTTCATTCTCATTAGAAGCAAAATACAGAGGGTCAGCTACTTTATTTGGATCAAAACCTTCATTAGCGAGATCATTTTTTTTGTACTTAAAAGTACCCGTTTTTTCTATTTCAGGACTTAAACGAATGAAAACTGGCACAGAATATTTTGGAAGCTGATCACACAAATAGTCATATAACCCCTCCAAATTAAAACTGTCATCAACCACTATTGAAGCCATTCCAGCCCGTCCATCTTGATTAGGAACTAAAACACCGTAAACGTTAGCTTCTTTTACGCCTTTGTATGTAGAAATAACCTCACCAACTTCACTTGTAGCTACATTCTCTGATTTCCATCTAAAGGTGTCACCTATTCTATCAACGAAATATAAATAACCATCTTTATCTTTTTTTAGAAGGTCTCCAGAAGTAAACCATCTATCTCCTTTTTCAAAAACATCTTTAAGAATTTTTTTGTTTGTTGCCTCTTCATTTGTATATCCCTCAAATCTTCCACTTATTGCATCATCATCAGGTATCTTGCCGACAGCTTCACCTGCCTCATCAAAGTCACATTCAATACATAGTCCATCACTATTTCTGATTTGGACCTCTTCATTTACATCAAACTTTATAATTCTAACTTGCATTAAATTTTGTAAATAAGGAGGAATTCTTCCAATAGCTCCAAACTTGCTATCGATATTAAACAGACTAATATTGCCTTCAGAGGACCCATAAAACTCAACTATATTATCTATCCCAAATCTTGATTGAAATTCTGTCCAAACTTCAGGTCTTAAACCGTTTCCAAGAATACCTTGAATTTGATGCTTTCGATCATACTCGGTTGGTTTTGTATTAATCAAATATCTAAGCATCTCACCAATGTAAGTAAAATGAGTAGCCTGATACTTAACACAATCTTCCCAAAATTTTTCAGCCGAGAATTTCTTTCTTAATACTAAGCAGCCACCAAATAAAAGTGCAGATGTGACTCCTATCGCTCCACCTGTAGCATGATAAAGTGGTAAAACCATGTAGTTTTTACTTTTTTCATTCATGTATAGGCCTTTTTTTTGAATAGACCCTGAAGCAATAAATCTTAAATGACTAAACTTAGATGCTTTTGGTAATCCTGTGGTTCCACTGGTATAAACATACAAGAACGGATCCGTATTTTCCAAACCTTCCCTGTATGTTCTCTTAGGTCTTGATGTTGACGAAGAAACCAACTCAGTATCAAAGCTATTAAAGCCTTGCACTTTGTCTCCTTGAACATAGACGTCGGGAGATCCTTCAATTTCTGACTGAGATGATGAAAAATTGTCTATTAATTCAGAGTCAACAAATACTGACTTACACTTTGATGTATTAATACAATGAGCAAGTGATTTGCCCTTAATGTTTGAGTTTAGTAATGCAATTGTTGCTCCTATTTTTGAAAAACCGTACCAAAAAATGATATACTCTGGTCTATTTTCCATCAAAAGTGAGACGACATCGCCTCTTTTATATCCTTTTTGAATTGCCCAATTAGCAATTTTGTTAGCTCTTTCCTCAAGTTCTTGATAAGTAATTTTTTGATCCTCAAACTCAATCGCTATATTTTTTGGTGTCTTAGTAACTTGCTTTTCAAGCTCATCTGCTAAAGTCACACTTCTATCTTTGTCTAATTCGTTTACTTTTCTTTTGAAAAAAATTGCAAAGCCAATCCATTTCATTTCACGTTTAATTTTTTGAAATATATTCATTTAATCTATATTCCTTGAGCTTGCATAAAGTTGTCTAAAACGGTAATACCTTTAAAATTATTCATTTTAATACTATTAATTTTTGAAACAGGTCTGAGTACAAAAACACTATTTGATACAAAGATCTCGTCACATTTAATAAGATTATCAAATGTTATGCTTTTTACTGCAACCTTTTTTTTTCTTACTAGAAAATCCCTTACAGCACCATTTAATACACCATCAGATAAAGGAGGTGTAAAAAAGCGATTATTTTTACGGTAATATATGTTTGATGTAGAGCAACATGTGACTTTATGTCTAAAATTAAGGAAGAGTACATCATCGAATTGGGCTTCCTGTGCTCTATTTTTTTCCATGATATTATCGATATAATTTGTTGTTTTAAATTTGCTCGATAAAGAAGTTTCATTTCTGATCGTTTTTGCTAATTTAATTTTAAGAGGTTTTAACCTTAAATCATTCGACAACTTCACAGCTTTTATTGATAAATTTGATGATGAAAATCTATTAAAGTCTAATCCACGAATATCTGACTCTCTCGTTAATGTTACTCTTACTACTGCCGTAGTGTTAACTAATTTATTTCGACGAATAAGCTCTAAAATTATTTTTTTGAATGCTTCTTTATTAAAGTTGAATTTTATTTTTGTATAAACTGCACTAGTTTTTAGTCTTTTAAAATGGAAATCATAAAAAATTAGTTCCTGATTTTTATACAAGATTGTATCGTATAATCCATCCCCCAACTGATAACCTCGATCATCAACAGAAATAATTTTTTTATTTCTTTTAAATTCACCGTTGAAATATGTAATCATTTTTGATTTACATTACTTGATTGTTTGATAATTTTTTTTCTATTTTCTTTTAAAATATTTTCAATTTTATCAATAGACTCCTGATACTCACTTTCAGCATTAGAGTCAGATACTATACCTCCCCCACAGTTTATTGATATTGTGTCATCTGCAATTGTAAGCGTTCTAATTGGGATGTTAAAGTCAGAGTCCTTTGAAAACGAAATAAATCCAATTGCTCCACAATAAACTCCTCTTCTATTCTTTTCCAATTCAGATATGATTTCCATTGCTCTTATTTTTGGGGCTCCAGTAATTGAACCGCCAGGTAATGTCGCAAAAAGAAGATCAATTGCATCCAATTTTTCTGATAGCGAACCTTTTATAGTTGATACAAGATGATGAACATTCTTATAAGATTTTATCTTGGCTAATTCTGTAACTTCTACTGACCCTTTTTTACTTACTCTTGATATGTCATTTCTTAGTACATCAACTATCATGAGATTTTCAGCTATATTTTTTTCACTTGAAGATAGTTCTTCTTTCAGCCGATTATCGATAACAGGATCGTCACTTCTCTTGATTGTGCCTTTAATAGGAGATGTAGTTATAATATTATTATTTAATTTGATAAAACGCTCTGGAGAAAACGAACATATCGTGAATGGCCCAAAATTTAAAAAAGCTGAGAATGGAGTACAAGTTTTTTTTCTAAATTTTAAATAGATATTATTGTGTGGAACTAATTTAGTATTTTTAGACCAAAAACTATGAGTAAAATTTGCTTGAAAAATATCGCCTTGTTTAATGTATTTTTTAATAATATTAATTTTTCTTTTGTATTCCTTTTTTGGCATTTCTTGAAACCATTTAAGACTACCAAAGTTTTTATGTGCTCTTGGTATATATGATAATTTATATCGAGATAGAATTTCTTTTCTCCTTGTATCGTGAGTAACGCTATTTTTTGAAAGATTTAAATGATCTAAATTTATAGAAAATAGAAATGCTTTTTTTAATTTTAAATCAAATGCAATAACAATATCAAATAATCCAAATTGTAAATCAGGATACTTATTTTCCTTTTTAGCTATTTGTTTTACGTTCTCTATATTTAAACAAAGATCATAAGTAACATATCCTGAAAACCCACATTGGAAAGGAGGAACATTACTAACTTTTTTATGAGAGCATTTTTTTAGAATATTTTTAAAATAATTTTTTATTCCATTTTTAATTTCAGTATCATCTTTATACAGTTTTTTATTTTCAATTTTAAAATTACATAGTGGACTAATTGCAAGATAAGAATAGCGATTGTTTTCAGATTGCTCGCCTGCGCTGTCTAAAAAAATGACATTTGAGTAAGACTCAAATTTTTTCCAAACCTCAACAGGTTCAATGTAATCAAGTCTAGAGACTTTAAATTTGCTTTTTTTTGTTCTCATTTTTTTTGGTAGGGATATCCGGAGTCGAACCGGAACGCCCGAAGGCACCAGATTTTGAGTCTGGCGCGTCTACCAATTCCGCCATATCCCCAATTTTCCATTATAATAACAGACTATAATTACGACTGAAATAAAAGTTTATAAAAGTTTAATATGATACTATACATTTTTTAAGATGGAATTAATTAGTAATGTATATTTTAAATTTAAAAATTACTTTGTTGCTAAGACTAGCGTATTTACAAATAGTAAATATGCATATCCTTTTATATTTCTAGTATGCTTCTTTGAGTCGATAATATTTCCAATACCACAAGAGGTATTCATGATCCCAATGATGTCGGTCAATCGAGCAAAAATTTTCACAATTGCGACAGTAGCAGTTTTTGGATCAGTGATTGGAGGAGTAATTGCATATTACATTGGATTCTACCTATTTGATACTGTTGGTGTTTATATTCTTGATCTATATGAGTTAAATATGAGTTTTGACAGATTTTTAGATAATATTGAAAGTTATGGTTTTATTTATGTATTCATTGGGGGATTTACACTAATACCATACAAAATAATTACATTATCGAGTGGTTTTTTATCAATTAATATTATTGTATTCGTCACAGCTAGCATTTTATCAAGAAGTATTAGATTTTTTATAATTGCATTTATAATCTATAAATTTGGCCCAATACTTATGAGAGAATTTGAAGGAAAGTTGACTTTATATTCTCTTTTAATTGCTATAATTCTAATATTATTTTCAGTACTCCTAATTAACTTTATTTAGAATGAAGACATTATTTTATTTTAATATTTTTATATCAGTCATTGTACTTGTTGCCGTTTATATACTTGAATATGGTTTCAAAATGGCACCCTGTGAAATGTGTATTATTGAAAGATACCAATATTACAGTTTGATAGTCCTAGGGATAATTGGGCTTTTATCTATTGAAAAATTAGGAAAAGTCACTCAATACCTTATTCTATGCATCTTAACTCTAGGTGTCTTTTATACATTGTACCATGTTGGTATTGAGAGGAGTATTTTTGAGGGGAACTCCGCTTGTTCAGGCTCATTTTCATCAATCATTGATAAAGAAGCGTTGCTTAAAAATATAGAACAGGCTCCTTTAGTCAGGTGTGATGTTGCAACATACTTGTTTAATTTTATAAGTTTAGCAGAATCAAACTTGATTGTTACAATTATGTTATTATTTTCAAATCTATACTTAGGATTTAAAAAATGAATGCAAAAGAGAAAATACTAGAAAAAATAATTCGAGTTGATCAAGCTGGAGAAGTTGGCGCACAACAAATATATGAAGGTCAAAAACTCGTTTTTAAATTATTAAAAAATGAGAGAGATTTAGCTGAAGTTACAAGAATGTGCGAAGAGGAAAAAGAGCACCTTGATTATTTCAATAAACTTGCAAGAGAAAGAAATGTCAAACCTACAAAATTATCTAAACTTTTTGATACAGGTGCATTTGTAATGGGAGTAAGTACTGCTCTCATGGGTAGTAAAGCTGCATATGTTTGCACTGAGGCCGTAGAAGAAATTATTGAGGAGCATTATCAACAACAAATAGACCAACTTGAGGGGATTGATGAAGACGTTCGAAAAAAAATTATTAAATTCCAGGAAGATGAAGTTAATCATAAAAATACTGCTATAGATATGGGTTCAAAAGATGCGATTGGATATAAAGTTCTTCGAAAAGTGATTAATGATACAACAAAGGCTGCTATTTTTTTTGCTGAAAGATACTAACTATTTTTCTAGCTGGATATCCCAATATAGAAAGTCAGTCCAACTTTCATGAAGGAAATTTGGTGGAAATGATCTTCCACACTTGTCGAGATCTGCCATAGTAGGGATTTTGGGCATATTATAAGGTCTCATTTTTGAGTCTTTAAGTGACTTTCCTCCTTTCCTGACATTGCATGGAGAACATGCAGTGACAATATTTTCCCATGTCGTTTCACCACCATGAGAGCGAGGTATGAGGTGGTCAAAAGTTAGATCATTGCCAGAGCCACAGTACTGACAGCTAAATTTATCTCTTAAAAAAACATTAAAACGAGAGAAAATAGGATTACGATTTGGCTTAATATATGACTTTAGACTTATTACGCTCGGCAAATTCATTTGGAAACTTGGGCTTCTAATCTCCCTTGAATAATTGGATACAATATTCACTCTATTAAGGATCACGGCTTTAACGCTATCCTGCCAACACCAAATAGAGAGTGGATAATGACTTAATGGTCTAAAATCTGAATTTAAAACTAGTGCAGGGCATTGTTCTAACGGAATTCTATCGGTCATGCATATAAATATATGCAGAATAAAAAAAAATTCAAAAAAATTTATTTTTTATTAATTTCAAATTTCTCTTTTAGAAAAGTTATCGCAATTTCAAGTCCATCCTGAGCTATAGAGTGTGGAGTATTAGACGAAATATGTGATTGTACATCAACTTCAAAGCTATTTAGAATTTTCTCAGCTTCGATCGTTTCCTTATAAGGAACCATAGGATCAGCATCTCCATGTATTAAGTAAACTGGAGGTTTTGACTTCATCTCATCTTTTAGGAGATCACCAGCGATAAGCTTGCCTGAAAAACCTATAATACCAGCCATTGCTTGTGGTCTTCTTAGTCCAACGTGCAAACTCATCATAGTGCCTTGACTAAAACCAACGAGTGCTAAGTCTTTATCTGTCAAATTATACTTCTTTAATTGATCATCAATAAATGAGTTTAAAATGTCTGCAGCATTCAACACACCTTTCCAGATACTAGCTGGATCTCCAGACTGAAAATCAAACCATTGATATCCAAATGGATTCATTGCACATTTTTCCGGAGCATTAGGAGATATAAATAAAGCATCTGGTAGTACAGGCTGAAAATAATTTGCTAAATTTATCAAATCGTTGCCATCCGCTCCATAACCATGACAGAAAATAACTAATTTATTTATATTACCTTTCAGCGGCTCAACAGCAGGCCCATCTATTTGTGTCATTGATTTATATTGCCCTCAACTATTCCTACAATATCGCTCATGATATCTTTAAGTTGGTAATTTTTTGGAGTATAAACAGCCTTTACTCCATTTTGTTTAAGTTTTTTTTCATCCTCAGTAGGAATAATACCTCCAACAATAACAGGTATGTCTGAAATTTTATTCTTTTTCATCTCTGACATGATCTCATCTACCAGTTGAACGTGAGAACCAGACAAAATTGATAACCCAATGATATGAACATCTTCTTCAACAGATGACTTAACTATTTGTTGTGGAGTCAGTCTTATCCCTTCATATAAAACATCCATTCCACAGTCACTTGCACTCACTGCAATTTGTTCAGCCCCACTTGAATGGCCATCCAATCCAGGTTTGCCAACCAAAAATTTAATACGCCTTCCTATCTTATCAGATATAGCTTCCACTCTTTTTCTTACTGGCTCATAGTCATTATTCTGTGACTCTTGAATATTACTGATGCCGGTTGGAGCCTTGAATTCACCATATACATCACGAAGAACTTGTGACCACTCACCAGTCGTTACTCCTGCTTTCGCTGCTTCAATTGAACATTCCATAATATTTTCATTTTTTTCTGCTGCGTTTGCTAAGTTTTTTAGGGCTTCATCAACAGCCTTTTGATTTCTGGAGTCTCTCCAATTCTGTACCGCTTTTACTTGTTCGAGCTCAATCTTAGGATCAACAGTTTCAATTCCTCCATCAGTAGATGTAAGAGGCGATGTCTCTGTTTCTGTATACTCATTTACACCTACAACAATCTGTTCTTTTTCATTTATTCTTCTTAATCTTTCTTTTTGTGAATTTACCAATTCTTGTTTCAAGTAACCATTTTCAACTGCAGCAACTGCACCACCGATTGACAGTATATTTTCAAATTCTTTCATAGCTGACTTTTTTAGATCATCAACTTTTTGGTCAATTACTTTTGATCCATTAAAAATATCCTCAAACTCTAACAGATCAGTTTCATAAGCAACAATTTGTTGTAATCTTAACGACCATTGCTGATCCCATGGTCTCGGTAGTCCCATCGCTTCGTTCCAAGCAGGTAATTGAACCGCTCTTGCTCTTGCATCTTTAGATAAAACAACACCTAACATTTCAATTAAAATTCTATAGACATTGTTTTCAGGTTGTTGCTCGGTTAAGCCTAAACTATTGACTTGCATTCCATATCTAAATCTTCTGTTTTTAGGATCCTTCACTTTGTATCTTTCCATCGTAATTTCATCCCACATAGCGACGAAAGCTCTCATCTTGCACATTTCAGTTATAAATTTAATATTTGAATTTACAAAAAAGCTTATTCGACCAACTACATTTTCGAACTCTTGATCAGTAAGGACTTTCGAGTCCTTGACTTTATCAAGGTACGCTACAGCAATAGATAATCCAAAAGCTAGTTCTTGTTCAGGTGTTGCTCCTACTTCAACCAAATGATAAGGACAAACATTAATAGGATTCCAATTAGGCATCTCTTTAAACGTGAAAGTAATTACATCGGATATAATTTTCAAACTTGGTTCTGGTGGGAAAATATATGTGCCTCTCGATAGATACTCTTTTAAAACATCATTTTGTGTTGTTCCTCTCAACAAGTTTCTATCAATTCCATGCTCGTCAGCAACTGCGATGTAAAGACTTAAAAGCCATGCTGCCGTAGCATTAATGGTCATTGAGGTATTCATTTGATCAAGTGGTATCTTTTCGAAAAGAGATCTCATGTCGCCGATATGACAAATAGGCACTCCAACTTTTCCGACTTCTCCTCGAGCAAGAATATGATCGCTATCATATCCCGTTTGAGTCGGAAGATCGAAGGCTACGGATATACCTGTCTGGCCTTTAGCAAGATTTTTCAGGTAGAGTTCGTTTGACTTTTTGGCAGACGAATGTCCAGCATAAGTTCTGATTAGCCATGGTTTATCCATTGTTTTTACTCACTTTTTTTTGTTCTTACTTAATTCCTTTTGTTTAAAATGTATATACTAATCTTATTAAAATGGCTATAAACCTAGAAAAAAGAAACTATTGTTCTATTTAACATTATCACAGGAGCTATATCGATGACTGACGAAAAAGAAATCTACAATATTGGTGAAATGCCACCACTGGGTTATGTACCAAACAAGATGCACGCATGGGTTATCAGAAAAGATAGGCATGGAAACCCTATGCAATCATTTAAAGAAGAAGAGTTTCCAGTTCCTGAGATTGGGCCAAATGAAGTTTTAATTTTTGTTATGGCTGCCGGTGTAAATTACAATGGTGTTTGGGCTGGTTTAGGTGTTCCTGTTTCAGTTTTAGATATGACAAAGAAGGATTATCACATCGCGGGTTCTGATGCCTCTGGAATTGTTTGGAAGGTTGGATCTGATGTTAAAAAATGGAAAGTTGGAGATGAAGTTATCATTCATGGTATGCAGTGGGATCATGAAGATGCTGAAGTGAATGGTGGTGAACCAATGATTTCAAAAACACAAAAAGTTTATGGCTATGAAACTGCTGATGGTTCTTTCGCTCAGTTTACAGCAGTTCAAGCGCACCAAGTACTTAGAAAACCTCCTCAATTATCTTGGGAGGAAAGTGGATGCTACATGCTTACTTTGGCAACGGCTTACAGAATGTTATTTGGTCATGCCCCTCACGAACTAAAACCTGGTGAATACATTTTAATATGGGGTGCTTCAGGTGGCTTAGGCAGTATGGCAATTCAACTTGCTAAAACAGTAGGTGCTAAACCAATTGGCATTATCTCTGATAACTCAAAAAGTGATTTCATAAAAGAACTTGGCGCAATCGGTGTATTAAATCGTAAAGATTTTAATTGTTGGGGTGAACATCCTGACATTGATGACGCAGATGCATACAACAACTACATGAAAGAAGTTAGAAAGTTTGGAAAAGCTATATGGGAATTTACCGGTAAGGGTAAAAATGTTGATATGGTTTTCGAACATCCTGGTGAAACTACTGTTCCTGTATCATGTTTTGTAGTTAAGCCTGGAGGTATGGTAGTAATTTGTGCTGGAACGACAGGCTATAACCTCACATTAGATGCGAGATATTTATGGATGCAAAGTAAAAGACTTCAGGGTTCACACTTTGGAAATTCAAAACAAGCTGATTTAGCAAATGAATTAGTTATTGATGGTGCCATTAACCCTTGTATGTCTGAAGTTTTCGATTGGAATGGCATCCCCGATGCACATGAAAAGATGATGAATAATGAACATAAAGGTGGAAACATGGCTGTGTTAGTCGGTGCACCAAAACAAGGACTTAAAACTGCTAACTAATAAAATAATAATAAAATAATATGAGTGAATTAATTAATAAATGTCAAAAAGCCCTTATAACAGTTGATAGGTACTATGACGCATCTTTACAACAAGTAAGGTCTTCTCTTCTCATTGACGGTAAACTATCGAGGGACAATCTAGACTTAGAACAACATTCAGCTCATGGTTTGTCCTGGATAGCAGCTTATAGGGCTACCTTGAAAGAAATGGTGAATTGGGCAATCGAATTAGAAAATAGCAATTCATTTACAGAGATTGAGAAATTGATGCTCGAAATTACCTTCTCAGAATATTGTGCACAAATAAAATCTGGAATACCAATGTCTCAACTGGAATATGTAAGACCACAAGACATGGGTCTAAAAAATGGTTTGTTCACTGAGAGCGGTACTGAAGAGTTTAATGACCTTATTCTTAATGGTAACAGCAACAAAAGTCGTCTAACTCTTGCTGGGCTATTAAAAGAAGGTTTCTCAAGTAAAAATTTTGGTAATACTGGACTTGACGAAACAACTTCGATCGTCCAAGAGCAATTTAGAAAATTTGTTGAAGATGATGTTATTCCCCATGCTCATGAGTGGCACTTAAATGACGATTTAATACCGTTGTCAATCATAGATAAGATGGCTGAGATGGGTGTTTTTGGCTTAACAATACCTGAAGAGTATGGTGGCTTAGGAATGACACGTTTTGTTGATTGTGTTGTGACTGAAGAACTCGCTAGAGGTTATATTGGTGTTGGCTCATTAGGAACTAGAGGTGATATCGCTGCTGAATTACTAATAACAGGTGGCACAGAGGAACAAAAAAATCGTTTCCTTCCAAAGATTGCTAGTGGTGAAATATTGCCTTGTGCAGTTTTAACAGAACCTCATTCAGGATCTGACATGGGTTCATTTAAAACTAGAGCTGTAGCTAATGGAACACACTACTCAATTACAGGCAACAAAACCTGGGTAACTCATGGCGCAAGAAGTGATTTGATGACACTTTTAGCTAGAACAAATCCTGATGAAAAAGGTTACAAAGGTTTATCTATGTTCCTAGCTGAGAAACAAAGGGGTGATGACAATAACATGTTCCCTGATGAAGGTATAAGCGGTGGTGAAATTGAAGTCTTAGGCTACAGAGGCATGAAAGAATATGAGATGGCATTTGATGACTTCAAAGTTAAAAAAGAAAACTTATTAGGTGAAGAAGAAGGAAAAGGTTTCAAACAAATGATGGAAACCTTTGAAGCCGCTAGAATTCAAACAGCTGCAAGAGCACTCGGTGTAGCTCAATCAGCATTCGAGACAGGAATGCAATATGCTATTGATCGAGTAACGACTAATGGTGGCTCGCTTTATGACAAACCTAGAAATGCATCTAAAATTGTATCTATGGTAACTGAGATAATGGCTGCTAGACAATTAACTTATTATGCAGCTAAAGAAAAAGATAAGGGTCATCGTTGCGACCTTGAGGCTGGTATGGCAAAAATGCTTGCTGCACGAGTAGCTTGGGCTTGCGCAGATAACTCTGTTCAGATACATGGTGGTAACGGATTTGCTCTTGAATATCCAATAAGTAGAATCTTATGTGACTCAAGAATATTAAATATTTTCGAAGGCACTGCTGAAATTCAAGCAGACATTGTAACAAGAAGACTTGTCTCTTCAAATCCATCTTAATTTATGCCAGACTTTTTATATTATTTGTTAATACCAATTTCGTTATTAGCTGTTCTAGCTGTTTTAGGTACAGGTATTTACGCCATGTTTAAAGGTGGTGATTTTAACAAAAAATATTCAAACAAACTTATGAGACTAAGGATAACATTGCAGTTTGTAGCAATTGTAATAATTATGAGTGCATTATATTTCGCGACGAATGATTAATGGTCAAACTTAACAAGATTTATACAAAAACAGGTGATAAAGGCTTAACAGGTCTTGTATCAGGAAAAAGAGTATCAAAAGACAATGCGAGAATAAAAGCTTACGGTACTGTAGATGAACTCAATTCAATTTTGGGTATGGTGCGCATTAAATCTTCAAAAAAAATAAATTCTATTATTGCCGAAATTCAAAATGATCTTTTTGATTTAGGTGCTGATTTAGCCACTCCTATTGAAAAAAAACCTAAGTTTAAACCATTGCGTATTACTTCAAATCAAGTTGTAAACTTAGAAAAAATTATTGATCAATTTAATAAAAAACTTTCCCCTTTAAATTCGTTTATTTTGCCAGGAGGAAGTGAAAGTGCGTCATTTTTACACAATGCAAGGACCGTAGCGCGCCGAGCTGAAACTCAAATGGTTACACTTTCAAAAAAAGAAAAAATCAATGATCAGGCCTCAAAATACATAAACAGACTATCAGATTTATTGTTTGTTTTATCAAGAGTTGAAAATAAAAATGGTAAAAATGACATTCTTTGGAAGCCAGGGAAGAATACATAAACTTGTTTACTCAACATAAAAAAATATTATAAGAATTAATTATGAAAATATTAGTGCCAGTTAAAAGAGTTATCGATCCGTACGTGAATATCAGAGTTAAATCTGATCAAACAGGTGTTGAAACTGAAAATGTAAAAATGTCTATGAACCCATTTTGTGAAATTGCAGTTGAAGAAGCAATCAGACTAAAGGAAGGTGGTAGTTGTACAGAAATCGTTGCTGTTTCAGTTGGCAATCAATCTTGTCAGGAAACTATTCGTACAGCCTTAGCCATGGGCGCCGATAGAGGTATTCATGTTCTAACGGATGAAACACTAGAACCAATTTCAATTGCAAAAATACTTGCTAAGATTGTTGAGGAGGAGTCACCCGGATTAGTTATAACTGGTAAGCAGGCTATTGACGGTGATAATAACCAGACCGGCCAAATGCTTGCAGCTCTCACATCAATGCCTCAAGGGACATTCGCATCAAAAATTGAAATTGATGGTGAAAAAATCAAAGTTACAAGGGAAATTGATGGTGGTCTTCAAACCATTAATCTCAATATGCCAGCTATTATAACAACAGATCTGAGATTAAATGAGCCGAGATATGCATCTTTGCCTAATATTATGAAAGCTAAGAAGAAGCCGATAGATCAGAAAAGTCCTAGTGATTATGGAGTTGATACTGCTCCAAGAGTTAAGGTATTAAAAGTTATTGAACCGCCAAAAAGACAGGCTGGAATTAAAGTTGAAAATATTGGTGAGTTAGTTGAAAAATTAAAAAATGAGGCAGGAGTTTTATGACATCACTATTTTATATTGAACATTCAAATGGTAAAGTAAGCGATCAAAGCTTAAAAGCAATTACTGCTGCAATTGAGATCGATGGTGAGACACATGGGTTAATTGCAGGTTCAAATATTGACGAAGCGGTTACGGAAGCTTCAAAAATTTCTGGATTAAACAAGTTAATACACATTGATAGTTCAGAATTTGATAATGTTTTGGCTGAAAAGCTTACAGATGTTTTAAATGGAATGTCTGATCAATATGACTATTTCTTAGCTGCAGCTACTACGACAGGAAAAAACGTTATGCCTAGGTTATCAGCTTTACTAGATGTATCACAAATTTCTGAAATCATAGCAATTGAAGGTCCAGATACTTTTATTAGAACAATATATGCAGGCAATGCAATCGCAACAGTTCAAACATCTGATGCTAAGAAAGTTCTTACAGTAAGACCTACTGCTTTTAAAGCTTCAGAAATAGGCACAGAGTCATGTGAAATTTCAAAAATTAGTCCTGAAAATATTTCTTCTATCTCAGAATATGTCGGCGAGGAATTAACAAAGTCAGACCGTCCTGAATTGACTTCGGCAAAAACAATTATTTCAGGAGGCAGAGGTATGCAAAATGGAGATAATTTTGAATTGTTGGATAAAGTTGCAGCTAAACTTGGTGCAGCTGTAGGCGCTTCAAGGGCGGCAGTTGATGCAGGCTTTGTACCTAATGATTACCAGGTTGGTCAAACAGGAAAAGTTGTTGCTCCCGAGCTATACATTGCCGTTGGAATTTCTGGAGCAATTCAGCATTTAGCAGGAATGAAAGACTCAAAAATTATAGTTGCAATAAATAAGGACGAAGAAGCTCCAATTTTTGATGTGGCTGACTACGGACTTGTTGCAGATTTATTTCAAGTATTACCAGAACTTGAGCAGGCACTCTAATCTAATTTACTTTCAACAAAATCTATAAAGTATTGGTCGTCCCACTCTGCTGGCCCTATCAATCGAGCAATTTCTTTGCCACTACTATCAATAAATATAGAAACAGGAAGACCTAGAGCTTTAATCTCTCTTGGAATATCATTTCTGTCATCAAAGAATAAATCTATGTTCTCAATATCAAAGTCCTTAAAAAATTTTAGAGAACCTTTTTTTGGACCTCTATCAACACTTATTGCAAGAATATGAAATTGTTCTTTATCAAAATAACTTTGTAATCGATCAAGAGATGGCATTTCCTCCTTACAGGGTTCACACCATGTTGCCCATAAATTTACTAATACTAATTTGCCACTAAAATTAGACATAGAAAACTCATTACTATTTGCGTCTTCAAAAAGACTTACAAAACCTGGCTTGTCAGATGGAATCAATTGATTATCCGGCTTAGTTTCGGCATATAAGATGTTGCAATTAAGGTAAATTATGGCATATACCATCAAAATTATGTAATTACGTAACCAAGAAATCATAAATTGAGTGATAAAATAATAAATAAAAATGTCTAGAAAAAAAATAAATAGACTTAGGGAAAGATTTAAAAAAGGAATGGCACCATCCTTTGAAAAAATCAATTCGTCGATAGAAACTGATAGTTTTCTATACAATGAAGATATTGAAGGTTCAATAGCTCACGCAGAAATGCTTGCAAAGCAAAAAATCATTTCACCTAGTGAGTCAACCAAAATTATTAGAGGATTAAAAAAAATTAAATCTGAAATAAAAAGTGATAAATTTATTTTCAGTGATGAGCTTGAAGATATTCATCTCAATATTGAAACTCGACTATTTGAATTAATAGGTGAAACAGCTGGGAAACTTCATACAGCTAGATCCAGAAATGATCAGGTCGTTACAGATCTAAAATTATGGATGAAAAAAGATCAAATATCTATTTTAAAAAAAATAAAAAAAGTAAAATCAGTTCTCGTTAAATTGGCAAAAAAAAATGTAAAGACTATCATACCTGGCCTAACACATTTTCAGTCTGCTCAACCGATTTCCGCAGGACATTATTTTTTAGCGTATTATGAAATGTTTAAAAGAGATACAATAAGATTTTGTGAAGCATTAAAAAGAATTGATGAAAATCCACTTGGATCCTGTGCATTAGCAGGCACTCAATACAAAATTAATAGGTTTCAAACATCAAAGAAACTGGGTTTTAAAAAACCCTCCAAAAATTCTATTGATAGTGTCGCTGATAGAGATTTTGTAATAGATTTTTTATCAAATGCTTCTGTTTTATCTGTTCATCTATCAAGAATTTCAGAGGAGATAGTACTTTTTTCGTCAGATCTAATCAATATCTTCAGATTAAGTGATGAGGTTGTGTCTAGCTCTTCAATATTACCACAAAAAAGAAACCCTGATGGAGCTGAGTTAATAAGAGCTAAGGCAGCAATTACCTTTGGCAATCTTAATAGTGCCTTAAATTTACTAAAAGCTTTACCTCTTACTTATAGCAAAGATTTACAAGAAGATAAGCAGCTAGTAACTAATACAAGTAGCAATTTAATCATCTCTTTGGATTGTATAATAGACATTTTAAACAATCTTGAGATAAACAAAAAAAATGCAGAGTCATACCTTAATAATAGCTTTTCAAATGCGACTGAATTAGCTGATTGGTTGGTAATTAACCTTAATTATACTTTCAGAGATGCCCATTCTTTGGCTTCAAAAATTGTGAATTATGCTGAAAAAAAGGGCAAATTCCTTCAAGATTTAAGTTTAACAGATTATAAAAAATTTGACTCTCGTGTCTCAAAAAATTTAATGAACTCACTTAAAATTGAGAATGCTGTTAACAATAAAATAAGCTATGGTGGTACAAGTACATCCGAAGTTTCAAAAATGATAATATTAGCAAAGAAGGAAATTTTAAATGAGAAGATTTAGTCTTTACGTCGTTATTGCGCTTTTTTTCATTTTTATCTCTTGTGGAAAGAAAGGGTCACTTGAATACCCAGTTGAGGAAGTGTCATTTAATTACGCTATAAATAATATAATCTAATATGAAGTATTTAAATTATGCTGAAAGTTGCCTAGAGATAGAGCAAGTAAGCATCGAGCACATTACTGTAAATCATCTTACTCCTTTTTATTGCTATAGTAAAAAGTTATTGATTGAAAATATTTCAGATTTTTTTGAAGGTGTTAAAATTTTAAATCCAAAAGTTTGTTATTCATTAAAGGCAAACTCTAATATTTCTTTACTGAAATTATTATCATCCTATGGAGCTGGAGCTGATGTTGTTTCAGAGGGTGAATTTAGAAAAGCAATGGAGTCAGGAATTAAACCATCAGATATTGTATTTTCTGGAGTAGGTAAAACAGATGAGGAGCTTACTTTTGCTATTAAAAATAATTGTTTTCAGATAAATATAGAGTCAGGATCAGAAATTTTAAGAATAGAACAAATTGCTAAACAAATGAGTAAAACTCAAAGTATTGCAATAAGGTTAAACCCTGATGTTGACTCAAAAACTCATGAAAAAATTACAACAGGTACGAAGGAAAATAAATTTGGTATACCTATTCATGAAGCACTTCAAATATTTAAAGATAAAAACAAATATAAAAATGTTGATTTAAATGGCATTGCAGTTCACATAGGAAGTGACATAAAAACCCTAAAGCCATTTCTTAAAACACTTAAAATTTTAAAAGATTTCTGTGAAAAAATAAGGTCACTTGGGATTGAATTAAATACAATAGACCTTGGTGGTGGTTTAAGTCCCCATGAAAGAGAATTTGATATAAAAGAGTTTGCTCTTGCAACAAAGAAAGAATTAGGTGAATTTAATGCAAAATTTATTTTTGAACCTGGAAGAATTATATCTGCAGACGCAGGCATACTTGTTACAAAAATTGTTAGCATTAAAGATAGTGGTGCTAAAAAATTTATAATCGTAGACGCTGGAATGAATGATCTTATACGTCCTGCACTGTATGGTGCATCTCATAAGATATTGCCAATTAAAGAAAATATAGAAATTTCTAAAATTCCTACTGAAATTGTAGGACCAATTTGTGAAAGTTCTGATTCATTTCTAAAAATAGAAGAATTTCCTGATGTTAAGGAAGGTGATTTTTTGGTGATCATGAATGCTGGTGCGTATGGATCTTCAATGAGTTCAAATTATAATATAAGACCTCTTGCGGCTGAACTACTGATAGATAAGGACAGAGTAGAAATTATTAGAAATAAACAATCTTTTGCAGAATTGTTTCATAATGAAATAGAAATCTCTAATTAAAAAAAGTAGATATAAAATGTACTATTTGATCAATGTGAGAATTAATAGACTGGCTAACCAAAAAAGCATTAATACTTATATTTTCTAAGATTAAGTTACATAATACAAAACCTGAAGAAAAAATTAAAATTAAAAATGGCAGTGGCAGACTTCCACTTTGTGTTTTATATAACACTGGTAAGTTTGCATCATCAGAAGCAGAGCGTTCTTTTTGATTAGGGGCACTTACTTCGCTAATTAAATCCTCTGCACCTTCAACAAATGAGTCGTTATCCTGAAACCATGAAAAGTCACATCGATTACATTTAACTTGTCTGCCATGGCCAATGTCATTTGATCCAACTAAATATCGCGCAGAACAAGAAGGGCAGGTGATTATCATTAATTCAATTTATATTGTAAGTGTTTTAAAAAGAATAGTGTAAATTAATGGCAAGTCTAAATATGAGAAAAAACCGCACTATTATTGTTTTTTTACTAATTATAGCATCAATTTGTGTCCTTAACATTTACTTCTTTCTTCAGGAAGTTAAAAAGGTTGAATTTAATACTGCCACAAATATTAATAAAATAGATGGAATTGTTGTACTTACTGGTGACCAATATAGAATCGCAAAGGGAATTGAATTATTAAAAAATTATCCTGACAAAAAACTTCTCATATCAGGTGTAAATAAAAATATAAACCCAGTAGATATAATGAAAGAATTTCCAAATAGTAAAAATTTTTTTCAATGCTGTATTGATATTGGAAAAGATGCAAAAAATACATTTGAAAATATTATTGAAACCTTTGAATGGATGAAGAGTAATGAATTTACTTCAATTATAATAGTAACGTCTGATTACCATCTGCCTAGAGTAAAGCTTGAGATCAATCGCTTTATTGACAATCAACAAATATTCTATGAAGCTGTTAAAACTGACGAGAGTGATAGCATACTAAGACTCAAAAAGATAACTTTGGAATATATAAAATACATAAGAACTTTTTTAAGTATTAAAATTGGAATAAACGAATGATTTTTATCAGATCTTTATTAGCTAATTTGGCTTTTTATGTTGTATTGATAGCTTGCATATTCTTTGCCCCAATACTCTTTTTTTTACCAAAAAAACATATGCTTGGCATAATACATTTTCAATCTATTCACACTAAAATCAGTTTAAAATTATTTGCTAACTTAGAAGTAGAATATCGAGGCCTGGAAAATATACCAAAAGAAAGAAAATATTTGATTGCCGCAAAGCATCAGTCGCTTGCAGAGGCTATTTTTTTAAATGATGCAATAAAAGAGCCCTCAATTATTGCAAAAAAGCAACTTTTATTAATTCCAATAGTTGGTTTATGTTTCAAAAAAGCCAACTTCATATATGTTGATCGAAGAAAAGGCAAAACCCATATAGAGGCAATGGTCAATTCTGCTAAAGAAAGTATGGAAAAAGATCCTAGACCTCTACTTATCTTTCCAGAAGGTACAAGAACAGCAATTGGTGAGAAAAAACCTTATAAGTATGGTGTTACCGCTCTATATGATGGCCTAAATGTTCCATGTCTTCCAGTTGCAATAAACTGTGGCTATTTCTGGTCACGAAGACATTTTATGAGATATCCAGGTAAAATGGTAATTGAATTTTTAAAACCAATTGAACCAGGTTTACATAAAGAAGAGTTCTCTAAACAAATTTACGACAAGATTGAATATCAAAGTGATAAGTTAGTAGAAGAAGCAAAAGAAAATTTTCCGAAATGAGCAAGTCAGCTTTAAAATGGATAATCATATTTTTATTTTCAATTTTATTACTATATTCAGCTTACTGGCTAATAGTCTCCTCACAATTTAAGTCTCAAGTAAGCAGTATGCTTAATGAGAGAAATAATATCAGTTATCAGAGTATGTTTGTTTCAGGATTTCCTTATAGAATGAATATGCAAATAGAGAGTCTTGAAATAACAAATGAATTTACTGAAATGAAGACAGATCAGTTATTTATTGATCTAAACCCATTCGATTTAGCAAAAATAATGTTAAGAATACCAAAAATAAATGGTGATATAATTATTGAAAATGAGGTATTAAATTTTACCGCCACCAACTTGGCAGCTAGAATAGACTTTAATGACCGGAACTTTGACAGTCTGAGATTAATTTCTGATAAAATTGATACGAATTATCTTCAAACAAATATTGCTGAATTTAATAAAATTAAATTTTATATAATAAGTAATAATTTTAACTCATATAATGTTGAAATAAAAAGTATTGGAAATACAAATTTTTATTCTGCAGATACAACAATTTTAATTGAATTGATTGGCACTATTGAAAATAAGAATAACGAACTTAATGGTGAGATGCAGCTAAATATATTAAATAATGAGACAAATGAAACCATCTTTAGCATGCCTCTTAATGTAATTAATGGTGAACTTTTAGCTTTATTTTTTCCGATTTTTAATTTTAGAGATCTTTTTTCTAGTATTTGATCTTCCAAAATCAACTGCATCAGTATCCTGTCCTGCTGAAATAATTTTTTCTCTTACTTTACGAGTTCGTGAAAATATTTTGTGTAGAGTTTTACTATCTTCCCAACGAACTGCTTTTTGCAGGGCGCTTAAATCCTCTGAAAATCGACCAATCATTTCTAATACGGCATCTTTATTTTTCAGAAAAATGTCTCTCCACATAACTGGATCAGATGAAGCTATTCTTGTAAAGTCTCGAAAACCACTCGCACTGTACTTTATAATTTCTTGTTTTGTTACAGTTTCAAGATCGGCAGCAGTTGAAACAATATTATAAGCAATCAAATGAGGTAAGTGAGAAGTAATGGCCATAACCCTATCATGTCTTTCAGGAGACATGATTTCAACTTTGCTTCCAAGCGATTTCCATAACGTTTTAATTTTATTCACCGAGGAAGGTTTGTTGTTTTTTAGTGGTGTTAAGATACACCATCTGTCAATAAATAACTCAGGAAATCCAGCATAAGGACCACTTTGTTCAGTTCCAGCTATTGGATGAGCAGGGATAAATTGAATAAATTTACTAAATAATCCTGATACCTCATTAATTGTAGTTAATTTAGCTGAACCAACATCAGTTACTATCGAATTTTTTTCTAAGTGCGGTGTCATTTCATTTATTATTTTTGGGTAAGTACTTAAAGGTGTACAAATTATAATTAAATCTGAGCCTTTTACTGATTTAACGAGACTATTTGCAACTGTATCAACTAAATTAAGTTTTTTAGCAGCTTTTCTAGTACTACTACTCCTCGAATAACCAACAACTTTATTTGCTATCTTATTTTTTTTAATTGCTAACGAGAAAGATGATCCTATAAGCCCTAGGCCAATAACACTTATCTGGTTAAATAATTTTTTTTTCATGAGTAAAATTTTCTAATGGCTTCAATAAATTTTTTGTTTTCTTCAGCTTTCCCAACTGAAACTCTAATGTACTGATCTAACTTATATTTAGTCATCTTTCTTACAATTATTGAATTAGTCATTAAATATTTAATAAGTTTATTAGCATTTTTACCAACTTTTATTAAAATAAAGTTGGCACGACTATTTACAGGTTCAACGGGCAATTTTCTTAATTCGCCGTGCATTTTGTTTAACCAAAATTTATTATGTTTGATCATTTTCTGTTCATATGCTCTATCATTAATAGCTGCAATGCCAGCAATCTGAGCAGAGTGATTAACATTAAACGGTCCTCTTATTTTATCCATTAATTTTATTATATCTTTATGAGCGTAACACCACCCAAGTCTAAGTGATGCAAGACCATAAATTTTTGAGAATGTTCTTGTAACTATTAAGTTCTTATTTTTTTTAGCAAGATCTATTCCATTTGAATAGTCATAGTCAGTCATATATTCAGCATAGGCAGTATCAATGACAATTTTTATTTTTTTTGGAACTTTACTAACTAATAAGTTTAGATCTTTCTTTGATAAATAGAGACCTGTAGGATTATTTGGTTGAGCAATAAAAATTATCTTGGTCTTTTGATTTATTTTTTTTAAAATTGCATCAACTTGAAATTTTAAATTTTTAGTGGATGCAAATTGAACTTTACCATTATTAATTCTCGAATATATCTCAAACATTAAAAAACTGTGTTCGGGAATAATAACTTCATCACCTTTATTTAGAAATAATTGACAAACTAATCCTAAGATTTCGTCTGAACCATTTCCGCAAAAAATATTATCTGTATTTATTTTAAATTTTTTTGAAATTGCTTTTCTTAATTCAAGGCAATTTCCATCTGGATACCTGTTGGTTTTCGCAAGAGTTGATGAAAGTGCTCTGATGACTGACTTACTAGGCCCAAATGGTGACTCATTGGAAGATAACTTGATAACATTCTTCTTTCCTGGAATAGAAGAGATGCCTCCTTCATATCTGGCTATTTCTTGTAAATTTTTCATTTTTGACCTGGCTATAAATATGTGAATATCGGCTAATTTAAAAGAAAATCTTTATATTAATAGCTAAAAAGATACGTTCTGATTTGACACAATAAAATTCTGCATATAATAACTCTTATTGCGCTGATTTGAGCACAGATTGCGGGCGCGTTAAAAGTACAGCTAAAAAGGCATTTTACCGCCAAACATAGCTGTTAGGCGGTTTTTTTTTGGAGAAAATAAAATTGATTGAAAATAAAACAGTAGAACTAGCAAGAGATCAACCGCTATTACTAGATAGCGGTAAAAGACTTGGTCCAATAGTAACAGCTTACACAACTTATGGACAATTAAATGATGAGAAGTCTAATGCTGTTCTAGTATGTCATGCTCTAACAGGTGATCAATACGTTGCCAGTAAACATCCTATCACACAGAAAGATGGATGGTGGTCAAATGTAGTTGGGCCAGGAAAGTCAATTGATACAAATAAGTTTTTTGTTGTATGTCCGAATGTCATTGGCGGCTGTATGGGTTCTTCAGGTCCAAAAGAAATCAACCCTGTGTCAGGTAAAGAATTTGGAACAGACTTTCCAATAATTACAATAGCAGACATGGTAAAAGCACAAAAATTATTGATAGACCACTTAAATATTAAAAAGATATTCTGCGTAACTGGTGGTTCTATGGGAGGGATGCTTGTATTAGAGTGGTTATCAAAATTTCCAGATATGGTTCATTCTGCGATTCCAATAGCGACTGCTACGAATCATTCAGCTCAAAATATTGCATTAAATGAACTAGCAAGACAAGCTATTATGGCTGATCCAAATTGGCAAACAGGCAAATATTACAATTCTCCAGATAAACCCACAAAGGGTCTTTCAGTTGCAAGAATGGCTGCTCATATATCCTACCTGTCAAAAGATGCTCTACAAAGTAAATTTGGACGAAATCTTCAGGACAGAAATGAACTTGAATATTCTTTTGATGCTGATTTTCAAATAGAAAGTTATCTAAGGCATCAAGGCTTTACTTTTGTTGATCGGTTTGATGCGAATAGTTATTTATATATAACTCGCGCAATGGATTATTTTGATGTTACTTCACAGCATGGTGGATCACTTATTGAAGCTTTTAAAGATACAAAATCAAAAATATTATGTATTTCATTCACAAGTGATTGGCTTTATCCAACCTCAGAAAATAAGAAAATTGTAAAAGTGTTCAATTCCTTGGGGCTTGATGTTAGTTTTATAGAAATTGAAACCGATGGAGGTCATGACTCCTTTCTTCTTGAAGAGCCAAAGTTTTTTGAGGCTTTAAAAGGTTTCCTAAATTCAACATTTGATAAAATATGAGCCTAATAAACGAAAAAAAAGATTTCAGTATTATTTCCTCCTTAATTCCAGAAAGATCAAGTGTAATTGATATTGGATGTAATGATGGTTCTTTGCTTGAATATTTAGAAATAAATAAGAAAGTTGATGGCCGTGGAATGGAAATTGACCAAGAAAAAGTGCAGTTGTGTTTATCAAAAGGAATTTCTGTAATTGAGGGAGATGCTGATACAGATCTTTTTGATTATCCTGACAATCTCTTTGACTACTCAATATTGACCTATACGTTACAGGCAAAGATCGG
>ENA-OSEY01000371-OSEY01000371.1-marine-metagenome-genome-assembly--contig:-NODE-371-length-33242-cov-4.237027_pt1 | contig 33242 bp, 14 predicted proteins | sample MGYA00248465_ERZ534230 | MGnify/ENA primary metagenome ERZ534230 (study PRJEB26409, sample SAMN06344110) | marine metagenome | isolation source: Sea water from surface | place: Atlantic Ocean:Southern... | reverse complement strand
AATCTAATTATAATCCAGAAAAGAAATTAAATCGTGCAAATAATCAAGAACTTATTTTTCCAGTAATAAATATTGTAAGTGACGTTAGGAAGACTGGACTAGCTATATTATTAACGGAAATTCTGAATAAATGCATAAATAATTTTGAGGTCAGTCCAAGCTTGTACGTACACATTAAAAAAATGATTATTTCTTTTGAACATCACGATTTTAACCCGGTATTTGGTATTTTCTTTGTAAAAGAAATACTTCATTTTTTTGGAATAAACCCCCAAAATAATTATGACGAAAAAAGTCCATTCTTTAATATCTCAAATGGTCGCTTTGAATCAAAAAAAGATGATTTTTTGAAGACTAACTTTCCACACAAAGAATTTCATCAATTATTAGGCATGAATATTGATACCATTTTCGATATGAAACTCTCAGTTGACAAGCGTAGAGAAATACTTGCATTACTCTTAGAATACTTATCATATCACGAAATATTAAATCAAAAGCAGATACAATCTGTGCACGTCTTACAATCAATTTACGATTGAAAACTAAACTTAAATCAAATATTTTTTTTCTCTTACTGGTATTGGTAAATACCATTTACAGTCAAGAACTAAAAATAATTGATGCATACGGTAACCCTGTTAAAAGCAAAACGATAATTCTAAATAATAGCTTTTCTGATACGTTAAAAACAAACAATAGAGGGAAAATAAAAATTCATAAAAATACGGACTATCAATCCGTTACTATTTTAGAATACAATACTATCGTTCCGAAAGACAGTATAAGGAACGGTATTCTACAAATTACCTCCAGAGACGTAGATGCTCTTCCCACATTTGAAACTAAAACCACAAACCACTCAAACATCCTAAATAGTTTAAAAGAATTTGATCACGAAACCATTACTAAAGAAAAAATTTTAAACTCTGATTATTCCACTTCTGCTGATATCTTACTTCTTACCGATGGGGTGACCATTCAAAAGAGCCAAGGAGGTGGGGGAAGTCCAATAATCAGGGGGTTTGAAGCTAATAGAATCTTGTTGATGATTGATGGAGTTAGAATGAATAATGCTATATATCGTAACGGTCATGTGCAAAATAGTCTAACTGTTGATCCATTTATAATTGAAGATTTTAATGTCATTTATGGCCCATCAGCTGTTACTTACGGAAGTGATGCCATTGGTGGAGTGATTAATTATACCACCACCAAGCCTAAATTATCAAATAAGAAAGACACTGCATTAGAAAAAATCAGATTGATTACGCGACTTAATAAAGGGGCAGATGAATTAACAAACCATATCGATTTTAATTTTGGTCAACAAAGATGGGCCTCTTTTTCTTCATTAACATTTAAGCAATTTGGAGATATTGTGATGGGGGAAAATAGACGGCATGGTTATGCAGATTGGGGTAAGCTTCCTTACTACGTTGACCATGTCCTTGGGTCAGATAGTTTGATAGAAAACCCAAATCCGAATAACCAGTTGGACATCGGATATAATCAAATAGATATTACCCAAAAGTTCTTATTTAAACCTACTCAACATCTAGAAATTTCCACTAACTCACAATTAAGTACGTCAAGTAATATTCAACGATTTGATCAATTAAATAATTATAATGAAAATGGTATTCCTCAATTTGCTACATGGGAATATGGTCCACAACTAAGAATAATGAATGTCTTAAATTTAAACTGGGATAAACCAACCGAATTATTTAATAATATCTCATTAAATACATCTCATCAACAAGTATCAGAAAGTAGAAATATAAGGCAATTCAACAGTCCTTATTTAGAGCAAAATGACGAACAAGTTCAAGTATTTGGAATTAACATATGCGCTAAAAAGTCACTAGCAGAGGCACTCTCTTTAACTTATGGGGGAGAAGTTTATTTTAATGATATTCATAGTACTGGACTGAGGACAAATATTTACACGCAAACAGATTTTTCTCACCTAAGTAGATATCCATCAAGCGGAAGTAGTATGATTATGCAGGGCTATTATGGAATGGTAAGGTGGCAAAAAGAGAAATTAAGCGTTGTTTCTGGTGTTAGATATGCATTAAATAAAATTAATGGTCAATTTAACGATTCCATTTTTGGTGTCTATTTTGAAGAAATAAACATAAATAATAATGCCCTGAATGGGTCTTTTCACATAAGCTATTACCCCAACACTAAAACCAAATACAATTTGTCACTAAGTACGGGATTCAGAAGCCCTAACGTAGATGACCTCGGTAAGATATTCAATAAAGATGGCTTTATTACAGTACCAAATGTGAATCTTATTCCTGAATTTGCTTATAACGGCTCTTTAGGCATTTCAAAATCGTTTTTCGTAAGAAAAGAAAAAAGCCTAAAGCTAAAGTGGAATGGTTATGGAACTTTGCTTAATAACATGATTATTAAAGATGATTTTTTTCTTAACGGTCAACCCTATTTAAATTGGAATGGTGTCCAATATGCTATTCTTGCAAACCGAAATACTAATCAAGGTCTTGTGTATGGAATAAATCATTCTCTAGAATTAAAAACAAGACATTTACAAATTAAATATGCCCTTAATTACACCAAAGGAATAATCACATATAATGCTATGCCAGTTGGACATATACCACCTATTACTGGGAATTTTTTTATTACCCTCATGAAAGATGAATTTACCTTTTCGGTTTTCTCTTTATTTAATGGGGTTAAGAGTCGAACTGATTTTGGTCCTGGAAATGTGGATAATCCATTTGAAGCTACTGATAATGGTTTTCCTTCATGGTACACTTTTAATGCTCGTATAGCATCAACCATAAATTCAAAACTAAGCCTAGCAATTAGTTTAAATAACATTTTTGATGTGCATTATAAAACATTTGCATCTGGAATAAGTGCTCCAGGAAGAAATTTGGGCGTTACCTTAAGATTAGTCTATTAGATTGATTTCAGACTTGTAGTTTAAAGGTGTTATTGGAGAGTCTTTCTTAATGGAAAGGACAACGGATGTTTGCATCTGGCCTATTTCTTCAATTTGGCCTAACTTTTCCTCTAAAACAATATCAAAAGAAGGAATATCTTTAGTAATGATGCGTAGTTGATAGTCAAAGTTTCCCGTAAGTTGGAGGCACTCTACAACCTCATCAATTTTATTAATGCCCTCCATAAAATTAACCACGGCAGTACTTTTTTGCCTAATAAGAGATAACTGAACAAGAGCCATAAATCCCAAGCCTAGTTTTCCGTTATTAACTTTAGCGTGATAACTAGAAATTATACCTAATTTTTCTAATTTCTGAACTCTACCTAAGGTTGGTGCTGCAGATAAACCCACTACTTTACTAAGCTCAATATTTGTAATTTTACTGTTCGCTTGTAATGCTCTTAAAATCTTTAAGTCTATAATATCTAATTTCATTTTCTTAAAATTTCGGAATAAAAATACGCTTTATAAGCGTTTTTTAAAATTTTATTTCAATAAAAAATAGAAAAAAGTACTGGTCTCGAAGGAGAGGCATCATTTTTTAAGTTCGACATGGATAAATTTAACAAGTACATGCCGTCTTTCAGTTCACCTGGGACGCCTATAAATTCAGTAATAGTGGATTCTTGATCTAATGTCGAAGGATAATTCCAAAAAGCCCGATGAGATAATAACATTCCATCATCAAACTCTTTATCCACTGAAGGTTGATCAATTAATAGGTGACGTATTCCCTTTTCCCTTATGTATGCTGCTGTTTTTGGATGTAGATAAGGCCAATTGGTTCCATCATAATTCTTAGTCTTTAACTCCTCCAAATTGGGCTGAGTTTTAATTATTATGGCTTCAGCTGTGGGATTTATCTTGTCCTCTATAGCTGATTTCAATATACATAGGTCCCCTTTTTGAATTGGGTTTTCAAGATTCCCGTCCATCAAAGTTGGTTTTACAGAAATAAGCTGAGCAATAAAATGAAATCGATTTAACACCCCGTTTACTGGGACTTCCTCTTTTGAAATATGACCAACCGATTCGGTATGAGTCATATTTGCATGAGGGTTAATCATCACTTCTTTAAAATTTACAGAACCACCTTCATTAACGCTACCAATGAAATTTTCACCTCTAATCACGTTTGAAGTGACTGCAGGAGAATACCAAGCTTTGAAACCTGTTTTTTCTTTGGTTTCTAGCGAAATATCTATTGGCTTTGTTAAATCCGCTTTTGCTAATTTGTGGCCTAACTGAAATGTGATTATCATTAATTTAAAATAAAGAATTCTCGGGAAATAAATTCAGATAAGAGCCATTTTTCTTTATTCATGACTAAAATGTCATTTTTAATTTTTAACAGTCCATCATGCAAAAAACGGTCAATTTTGATTTTAAAATCACTCTTGTTTTTCTCATTTAATAACTTTAATGCTTCCAATAAGTTCACTCCCTCGCTTGTTCTTAGTCCGAGCATAACTAGTTCATTAAAGTGATCTATATCAGATAATTTTTCTTTTTGTGGATAAAAGGAGTTCGTTGATACTTGTTGTATATATTGTACATTATTAGAAACGTTCCAAGATCTGTAAGGATAGTGGTAAGAATGAGCGGAGGGTCCAAAGCCCAAATAATTATTTTTTTTCCAATAATTTGTATTGTGCTTAGATACCTTTCCAGGTAAAGAAAAGTTAGAAATTTCATAATGAATATATCGATTTGTGCACAAAAGATGTGTTATGATTTTAAACTCTTCTTCACTTTGTGTATCCCTAATTTCTTTTAGTTTGTTTTGCTTTTTTAAATGCCCAAAATACGTTTTATCTTCAATGGTAAAGTGATAACATGATATGTGAAATGGTTTAGTGGATAAAAGAGATGATAACTCTTCTTTTATATTGCGATTGGGGTATCCAGGAACTCCATATATAAAATCTACACTGATATTTTCAAAGCCCATTTTCTTAGCTAGAAGAATAGACTGTATTGCTTTTTCCTGATTATGACTTCGGTTCATCCAATTAAGAATTTCGTCATTTAATGATTGGACTCCAATGCTAAGTCTGTTAACTCCTAATTCTCTGTAAGCGCTTAACAAGACTTCGGTAATGTCTTCTGGATTGATTTCAACAGTAACTTCAATTTGTTGTGATCGGGTTGTATACTTACTTAAATGATCTAATATTTGTTTAATTTCAGAAATAGCTAAAACCGATGGAGTTCCTCCTCCAAAATAAAGACTATTATAGTTACCTGAAAATTCTTTTTTTCTTATCTCCATTTCTTTACAAATGGAATCTGTCATTTTTTTAGTATTTGCCAAGTTGGTTGTAAAATGAAAATCACAATAATGGCAAGCCTTTTTGCAAAATGGGATATGTACGTAGATTCCAGACAAAATCAATAAATTAGATTGCAAATTAATGTTGTAATTTTACAATAAATTAAATGTAATGATAAAAGCGGCTTACAATAAGACAACACATTTAGAATTATCCCAAGATGCCATTTCCAAAATGGAAATAGTAAAAACAAATATCGAAGATAATACTGTTATTTTGAGAATTGGCAATAACAAATATCACTGTAAGTTATTGAAAAAATACCCTGAAGAAAACAGTTATTTTATAAAGGTGAATGGAACGCTTATTGAATTAGAAAAGAAACACCACTACAGTGATATAATATCTAAAATTAGTAAGTATACCAATAGTGATCAAAAAATCAATAAGCTAGTATCGCCTATGCCAGGTCTCATCTTAGAAATACAAACAAAAGCTGGGGAAAAGGTAAAGAAAGATGAGCCATTAATTATACTTGAAGCCATGAAAATGGAAAATGTACTCTGTTCGCCCGTTGATGGTATCATTAGAGAAATTTTGGTTAACACTAAACAAACCGTGGAAAAAAATAGCGTACTCATTAAATTTGACACATGAAAAAATTATTCTCAATAGCCCTAATTTTATGTCTTAGCTACTCGTGCTCATCGGAACAAGAAACACCTGAAAAATCTATCACCGCAGTTCCTAAGGAGGTTAAAATAGAGGATGTTCATGATTTTACACTCGGTGAAGTAATGGTAAAATGGACCGCATTTAAACATGCTAGTAAAGCTCAAGTTGGAGGTAAATTCGATAGTGATTCTATTGAAACATCTGGATTTAAAGGAGGTACTAATTTAATTGATGCTGTTGTAGGCACTTCATTTAAAATTCCTACATCAACTACAAGCACGGGAGACAAAACAAGAGACTACAAAATAGTGACCTCATTTTTTAATACCATGGCAAATACAAAACACATCACTGGTACAATATCTAGTATTGATAAAAATGGGACTGGTAACGTTTTATTAAAAATGAATGAACTAGAAATAGAAAAGAATTTCAACTGGGAATTAGATCAAAAAACTTTTGAATTTTACCTTAAAACTTCTATTAATGTATTCGATTGGGGTGCCCAAGCCGCTTTAAATGCCCTGAACGAAGTTTGCTTAGAACAACATACTGGTCCTGATGGCGTGAATAAACTTTGGCCAGATGTGGATATAACTGTTATTGCAGCCCTGTAAGATTTTTTGCATTTTTCAGGAAATATTTTCCCAATATATCGAACTCAATGTTAACTAAATCCCCAACTTGAATCTGTTGAAAGTTGGTGTGTTCATAGGTGTAGGGAATTATAGCTACTTCTATTTCTTGATTCATTGTTTTAGTTACTGTTAAACTAACCCCATTAATACAAATAGAACCTTTATAGACTACTAATTGTTTAACTTCACTGTTCCCTTCAAAAAGGTATCTCCAACTGCCGTTTTCTTCTGTTACTTTAATACACTTTGCTGTTGAGTCAACATGACCCTGTACCATATGTCCATCTAACCTATCTCCTACCTTGAGGCACCTTTCCAAGTTGACCAAATCACCCTTTTTTAACGAATTCAAATTAGTAATACCTAGGGTCTCTGAAATGGCTGTTACCTTATGCCAATCTTCTTGCTGTTCTACTACCGTTAAGCATACCCCATTGTGAGAAATACTTTGATCAATCTTTAGTTCAGAAGAAATAACTGATTTTATCACAAAATGAGCATTTTGATCTTCTTTTATTACATCAATTACTTCTCCGATTTCTTCTACTATACCTGTAAACATTAATCTTGGTTATTAAAATCTCTTATTAAATGAGTAAAACCATTTAGCTTTTGGTTAACTATTCCTTGTAATCTCAGGGTTTCTACAATGCAAGTGTAGTAATAAATTCCCGATGGTAAAGGAAGTTGACTTTCTTGATGAATTCCTTCCCATGTGAATAAAGGCGAAGTAGCTTTAAAAATAGGATCGCCCCATCGGTTAAAAAGATTTAGGTCGATCCCACTAACGTATCTGATAGGCAATAGTGCTTGAAAAGCATCATTGTTTCCATCACCGTTTGGAGTAAATATATTAGGTAATTCAAAAAGAGGGCAATTGTCAAAACAAATGGTATCGCTAGGGACACTTTCATTACTGTAAGGAACAGAATCTAGAGATGTAATGTAATAACAACCTGCTACAGAAACTTGATCTTGATACGTATAATAGTGCTGATAAGAAGTATCAAAAATTGAAGTAAAAGTGTGTATCAATCTAAAGGAACTATCCAAAAAAGGTTGAAAGTACAGTTGATAAGAAACTGCGTCATCTGATCCAAAGTTATTTGGATTAGTCCAACTAAAGGAGTTGAAGCCTAGTTCGCAATTCTCTAGGCTTTGATACACTAATCTATCATTGATATTAATAGTGTTATTGCTATCTAAATTCGTTGTTATGTCTGGTGGAGGTGGCGGTGTGAAATCAAAGGGAATATCGCAAACCCTTTGAGATAAATTAATTATGGGACTATTTAGGGAAGCGTAAGATGGCACACCTACACTTTGAATAAAATAACAATATTCTTTCTGATTTATAAGACCCGAATCCAAATAATAGTTAACAAATGAAGAGTCTAACAAAGTATAGGATCCATTCAAACTATCAGATCTATAAACATAATATTTATTGTTATTCCAAGGGGTATCAAAATTCCAAAAAAGTTCTATTTGATTATCATTAGGAACCGTATAAAGATGTACGCTACTAGCTGGTTCAGATTGCCCAAGTAAAGTATCTATCCCATTTATATTGTAATAAACGCTAACTGAATAAAATCTGTTTGTATCGGTAGTATTTGTGGTAAAATTAAAAGAAGTATCCAAATTCTGTAATAAAAAAGAAGGTGCTCCTTGATATAGGATCTGACCCAAGTTATTTTTTACCCTATAATGATAGGGAGGAAGATAAATGGTTGTGTCCAGGTCAAATGGGCGATACCAAACAATAGAATCGATACCATCAGAAACACCTGTTTTAACTACAGATACATTATTTAAGATAGGTATTTCATTTTTAATAACTACACATACTGTATCTGTTGGACAACTTTCGACTAGATCGTAATCATACATAGCCGTGACTACGTAGCAATACTTTTCATCAATGTTTAAATTGTTATTATCTGTATAGACTGTATCATTGAGGTTAGAGGTTTGGTGAATCAACGTCATGCCCAAATTATTAGCAATACCAGGATTATCACAACAATTTAAAGTTGGATTCGCAGCTCCAGCTTTACGATATACACTATATCCAGTTGCATTATTACAATAAGGCTTGTTCCACGTTAGATTGACGGCATTACCAACGGCACTTATATTTAATCCTTCTAATTCCGGAGGTCTAACTTTAATATTAAATGATTCAAAGTCTGATAATGTTGGATTTCCATTGTCTGTTAATTGAATGTTTACCAAATATGGAGCTTGACGTATATGAGTACATGTAGTTCTCCAGTTTAAAACTCCATTTGCATATCCATTTCCATTTACAAAAGCAAAAGTAGCTGGATTGCTAGCTAAATTGAACGGTAGACCACTTGACGAAATAGACAAAAAATCTTGATTTGGATCAGATCCGTTAATTACAAAATTTAGAGTATCATCTACATTGACACATTGATCGGGGATGGCGACAATCGAAGGTGGATTATTTGGACATTGCGAAGTTACGGTTAACTGTACATCTCGAATGACATAACCAATTTCAAATCCATTTCTCCATTCTGTAATTTTAATGGTAAAATTGTATTCCCCTTGCATTTGTGGATTAGACCAAAAAACGGTGCCTGTTAATGGATCTATTCCAAAAGAAGAACCCGCATTTTGTGGAACTAGATTAGGTAGAGTATATACTGTATTCGCTAAAGATATGGCGCTTTGTCCTAGTGGATAAACTAAAGCATAAGATAATGAGTCTCCATCTGGGTCATATCCCATAGGATTATAAACATAAGGCTTATTTACACATGCTATTTCTGGACATGGACACTCGTCAAATTGAATTGAACTATTGGGTCCTAAAAAAGCAGAAATATTAATAACACTTTTCAATGCAAACACAATTTGATCACTTGAATTAATGTTAATTATACCCGCATTACGATTTGGATCTTCTACTGTTAACGTGTGTAGCCCTGGAGATGAAAAAGTATGTGTACCCACGTATTCATTTTCTTTAAACAGTCCAACCAATTGCTGTGAAGTTCGCTGAAATGTATCTGAAACGGCATAAGATGTGCCTAAATCAAAATCTATTATTAATTCTTCTCTATCTGGATTTTGATTTCCTCCAATTCCGGGATCTGTACATGTTTTAATGGTTATAGAATAAGTCAAGCCTCCTATATGTTCGTAGGTTATTTCACCTCCTCTATTGTGCGAAGCATACAAAAACAGTGGGAATAGTAAATTAATAAGAAAAATCCTTTTCAACATATTATTGCAAAAATACTGAAATCACAGTTAAAGAACCATTATGTGTAGTTCATTATTTCTGTTCATGCAATATATTTGTCCGTTATTAAAAGTATGAAGACTACCAGAAAAATTGGAATCACAATAGGAGATCCCAACGGAATAGGGCCTGAGATTATATTAAAAAGTTTTAAAGACGAAAGGCTATTTGAAGAAGTAACTCCTATCGTTTTTTCCACCAAGAGTATTTTAGATCAGTATATTGAACTATTAGATTACCCTATTTCAATCCATGAAATAAATAGTTTAATACAATGTAAAGAAGGTCATGTAAATGTTTTTACTCTACCTAAAGAATATCAAATCCAACCTGGAAAATTTTGTGAAGACGCTGGAGAAATATCCTACATTTCATTAAAAACAGCGACTAATGAAATGATGAATGGGCAAATAGATGCCCTAGTTACAGCCCCTATTAATAAAAGTAATATCCAGAATGACGAATTCCAATTCAAAGGACATACCGAATACTTTACAAGCCTTTCGAATACCGACATTTCACTGATGTTGTTGGTTTATCAAAATTTAAGAATTGCTCTAGTAACTAATCACTTGCCATTAGAAGCTGTTTCAGCTTCAATAACTAAAGAACTTATTTGTAAAAAAGCAGAATTATTAAATCAAACATTAAGAAATGATTTTGGAATAATTAAGCCAAAAATAGCCTTACTATCATTAAATCCTCATAGCGGTGATAATGGATTAATAGGAAATGAAGAAGTGAAAATCATTAATCCTGTAATTAAAGAACTTAATAAACAAGGAATGCTGGTATTTGGTCCTTTTCCAGCGGACGGTTTTTTTGCTAATAACGGATATATAAAATTTGATGGCATTTTGGCGATGTATCATGATCAAGGTTTAGCACCTTTTAAAATTTTAAGCCAAAATCAAGGTGTAAATTTTACCGCTGGACTTCCTATTGTTAGAACTTCGCCTGACCACGGCACAGCTTACGACATTGCAGGCAAAGGAATAGCAGATGAAACGTCTTTTAGAAACGCAATATATTCTGCCATTGATATTTGCCAAAAAAGGGCAAATTAGTCCTTTATATTAGCTGCTTTTCGCTGTTCTTCCGCTTTCTTTGCCGCTTCCGCTGCTCTTCGCTGTTCTTCCGCTTTCCTTGCCGCTTCCGCTGCTCTTCGTTGTTCTTCCGCTTTCTTAGCGGCTTCCTCTGCTTTTCGTTGTTGCTCTGCTTGCTGGTTTAAAGCTGGAGTTTTTTTTTTAACCGAAGTAGAGCGGCTTCCTGACCTTGGTGGAACAGAGGAGTTGTTGTTTTTTCCTTCTTCCTTATATGTATTGGTATCTTCTTTTTCTTTATTATTTCCTTTGGTGATGATTATGGGCTTAAAATATGTATTGGTATTTTCCTCTTCCTCTATTTCAGCGTCAGTGCTCGAATTAGTTTTATTCGAATTATTAAAATCAAAATTCTTTTGCTGAAATACCGGCACCTCCTCAGATTCTTCATCGAAATGCTCATAATAAAAATAAATATGTTTAGCAGCAGCACCAAAGCTGTTGGTAATCTTCAATTCCACAGATACCATTTCATTTGGCGGTAGTGATATTTTGCCTACAATAGTCCCACTTCCGTTGTTAAATTTTAGTTGGGCCAAATCAGAGGGCGAAGTGGAATACTCAAAAACGGTTGTCTTATCAATATGATTTGCATATCCATCTATAAAAACTGTTGGGGTTGTTGTGTAAATAGGTCTTTTATCAGTTGAAAAACCTCCATACTTTCTCAATTTAATCACTGGTATTGTGCCTTTTTTTATGATTTCTATTCTGTTGCTTGTTGACCCCGCTGAATTAGAAGCTTGTATCTCTAGTTCGTTAACCCCATCTTTCAAGGTAATATCCACTAAAAGTTTTTTACTGACGTGGTCGAAGTAAAAAGGGATACCATTGCCGTCCAATAACACATAAATATTATTCTTATTGGAAATATTTCGGACTACTCCTGTAACCTTTGCCGTATTTAGTGTAGTTTCATTTAACCCACTTTTATGAGATGATACCACTATTTCAGGCTTATTAAGGACTTGTAAAAATTCCAGTTGTCCAACAAAAGTAATTGGGTTACAGCCATTATTTGCTACAATTTTAAAATCATTTATTCCTGCTCTACAGTTTAATAAGGCATTTACATCTCCCGTTTGTGGGTCAAAAGAGAAAGCCCTGGGTGCTCCATTTAAAATAATCTGTATTTGACTTTTTAAAGAAACTTCCTTTATGTTAAATGAAATTAACTGTTGTGGTGAATTAACAATGGCCTTGTTTCTTCTAAGTAAGGGGCTTACCCAATTTATAACAGGGTCTTGACAAGGCGGGGTATTACCAAAATTATATGTTACCGTTTCAGTGACTACTCCACAAGTATTAAACGCTACTATTTCATACGTATGCGTACCGGGCTTTAAGTTTAACATGGATACAAAATCACCGGTATTTATATCGAAATTATAACCCTGAATATCCATACCGTTCTCTTTAAATCGAATAGTTTGGGTATGTAATATTTTAGCTATAATTGAAACTTTGTTATTTGTTGTATTCACCGTATTTGTATTAGGTGATATTAATTGAATCGCTGGATTATTACATTCAACTGGAGTATAATGAATACTAATTGTTTTTTGTGCAGTACCTATGCTGTTATACGCTTGAATATTAAATGTGTTTATTCCCGGTAGTAACTGCACTTGACATTGAAAGTTTTGAGACATTGGGTTGAATAAAAACTGTCGGGATGCCACGTTATTAAGATATGCCGTTGCATTTTCGTATTTATCTACATGCTTAATTGTACCTCTTATCGATAAGAGATTATTTGATGTTGAAAAGGTATTTTCTTGAGGATAAGTAATATCAATAATTGGAGGAGATAACAGTTGCGCTTGTTGAAACTCAATGACAGTTACATCTTGATCTGATCCAAAGTTATTTTTCCCTTTCACGAACACATTATTTTTTCCTGGTTCGAGATTAAGGTTAACTTCTAGCAGCTTTGTAACAGGGTCAAAAGTAAAATTAGAAATGGTTTTGTTGTTAAATTTTAGGGTTATATCTGATCTACTATTTACTCTAAGCAGCATGGCTTTGACGTTTATGTTTTGATGTTGACTGACAAAAGGATCTGCTACAGGATCGGTAATATTTACGTCTGGCGGCTGTTGATTAGATCGATCTTGATGAACAATAACCACTCTGTCATCATCTGACCCCACCTCATTCTCCACTTGTACATACACAGGATTATTTCCATTGTGCAAAAGAGCCTTAAAATGAATTTCACCACTGCTTGGTATAAAATCAAATGGAACTGATTGATTATTTACGGTTACTTTTTTAATGTGCTGTATACTAGTGATATTAGTACGAGCCTTTACATTATAAAATTGATCTTGCGTAAAGAGGGTATCTAGTCTAGGATCTGTGATATCTACCTGAGGTGGAGTAGGTACTTTATATTCTATTTCTCTCGTTGAACTATCTCTTCCAAAGTTGTTTTTTGCTTTTATTACCACTTTATTTATTCCTTGTCGAAGCGTTACATCTGCAGAGAAAATTTTTGTAGAAGGATTGAACAAAAACTGTGTAGAAGCATTTCCGTTAAAGAAAAATTCAATACCTGATTTTTGACTAACATTTAATACAAATGAAGTAATATTTTGATATTGGTTTTGAGTTTCTGTTATCGGATTAAATGGATGAGTTATATCAACAACTGGCGGAGAACCCGCAATTCGTCTTTTATAAATAATGATGGTCTCATCTTGGTCAAAACCATAATCGTTTACAGCATTAATTTCAAACACATTCGCCCCAGGCTGCAATTCGACATTAAATAATAATCTTCTTTGTGTTCTGTCAAATTGAAAATCATTTCTGTTAATGGTTACGCCATTATGATTAAGTGTAATTTGAGATTTGGTATTCACATGATAAACTCTTGCTTGTAAGTGAAATAAACTACCGTATACCTCCATATTGTGGTGTGCTGGATTTGTGATGTTAACTGTTGGTGGAACACCTGTGCTGGAGTAAGTAATCTCATCCGTATTTTGATTGGTGGGGTTTCCTGTATTTGTTATTGTTGTTGCGGGTGGGATTGGCTTAATGGCCTCTTCTTCTACATTTTCTTCGATGTAATACTGGCTTCTTCCTCGATTACGGAAAATGTCAAAATTAATTCTGAATGCCGTGTAATGATATTTATCATTAATGTTATCGTCATTAAAACCATTGATTTCGCTGGTTAATGCATAGGTAACTTTGTGCTCTAGCCCTACAGAAAATGAGGGTGACAGTTGATAACCAATACCTATACCTAATGAGGGCATAAACTTTAATTGATTTGTCATTACAACAGTTTCAAACTCCATGTCGCTCTCTCTTTTTATTTCTCGGGCAAAACTACGTTCATTACCTTCGTTTAAATTGGAAAAATTATAGGGGACTTGACCATTTAAATAATCGGCCTTTACACGATAGTCAACGATTCCTAAACCTCCAAATCCGTACAATAAAACACCTGTTTTTTCTCTTAATTTGTGTAAAGAAAGTACTCCTTCGAGGCTAAAGTCATTTAAATCCATCCTGTAGTTTCTGTAGGCTTGGGTTGATATAAACTGTTGATAGTTAGGATTTAAATTATGTATGGAGTCTAAGGTAGTTGTCCAACCATAATTTACACCCCTTAAATATCTGAATCTTAAATCTAGAGCGAAAAATCTATTTCCAGGAAAATAGGCAACGGTCTTACCAAAAGTAAAACCACCACTTAATTGAGCAAAAGGCTGAGCGTAGTTCGTGTCACCCTCTATCATTACCAGTTCTTTCTCCTGCCAAGTTCCACCTGCGTTAAATCCCAAATTCCATCCCGTATCGTCAATATAATTTACATATTGTGAGGAGGTTGTGCTGTGCAAAAAAAGACAGGCAAAAAATAAAACGTAAAATTTAATGTTCATAATTTCATTTTATCATTTATTAACATATATCATGCCAATGTATTTTTTTCTAGATTAGTAAAATAGTATAACGACTACCATTAAGAATCTCCACTAAAATAATGCATCAAAGACATTTTCTTCTTTTTTCTTTTCTCGTTTTTGGACTTTTTTTTGCCGGATATGGCCAAAGTCCAGTAAATGATCATTGTGATAACCCCATGCCGTTATGTTTTAATGAATGGATTAAGGGATCTAACTACAATGCGACAACTCAAATATGTGATCAGTGTAGTGATTGGAGCGGTGAAAATAGTTGTTTTGAACTTCAAAATACAGTTTGGTTTAATTTTTTAACTAATGAAAGAGGAGGAAGTGCCACCATTAAAATCAAAAATATACAATGTAATGGTGATACAAATAATACATATTATAATAAACTGGAGGCGGTAGTATTAAAAGCAGACACCAACTGCCTTCATACATCTTATCAATTTATTTCTAATTGTCAAAATGGCGAAAACGTAATTTTATTTAACATCCCTAATTTATCTCCTGAGCAAGAATACATGTTAGTTGTTGATGGAATGGCAAACCCAAGTGACAGCTCTATATTACCTGCTTCTTGCGAATTTGAAGTAACAGCATATGGAAATGCCATAGATCCTTTAGTGGATGCCGGGCCAGATGTTTTTACGGCTCCAAATGTAGACGCTCCACTTTCCGGATCTGGATATGGTAACCCTTCTTGGTACCCTAATGACAATATAACTAATTCCTCTATTTTTAACCCCTCTGTTTTTCTAGACATCAATACCCTTTTCGAATTGACCATTACTCAAGACATAGGATGTTCTTACAGTGATCAAGTAATGGTTTTTGTTCAAGTACCTCTTGAAGTTTTCAATACCATTACACCTAATGGCGATGGATTTAATGATACTTGGAAAATCAATAATATTGAGAGTTATCCGCTCTGTAAAATAAGTATTTATAGCAGATGGGGACAACGTTTGTACTATGATATAGGATACCCTGAAAGCAGGCAATGGGATGGTACGTATGATGGCAATGAACTGCCTTCAGGCACATATTATTATATTATTGAAACAGGCTCAAATGTTGGAGAATCAACATACAGTGGATACATAAATCTAATTCGGTAAAGTGAGAAAATATATTTATAACATAGTAGTTGTTTTTATAATTGGTTTTTTGTCTAACTACCCAATTAAAGCACAGCAGGAAGCTCAGTTCAGTAATTTTGTGGCAAATGCCGTATTTTATAATCCTGCCGTTGTGGGTGGAAAAGATTGTTTAGAGTTGAAATCCGGCTACAGAAATCAATGGATAGGTATAGAAGGGGCTCCAAGATCTACTTTTTTAAGTTTTTCCACATCATTAATAAACCCTTCTCAACTTTTTTCTAATTCTCATATTGGGTTAGGTGGGTATTTTCAAGACGAATCCTTTGGTTCGTTTAAAAAAACCACATTTAATTTATCCTATTCCTACTCATTCATGATAAGCCCCAAAGTGACTTTTGCTTATGGTATTCATGCTGGAATACAACAATTGGGGATTGATGCTGGAAGTGTACAGCTTTTTCAAAGAAATGATCCAATAATTGACGGTTCAAGAAAAATTGTGTTAATACCAGATGGAGGAATTGGTTGTTTTTTAGAAAATGACGATTGGTATGTGGGATACAGCCTAAAAAATATGATAATGAACAATTGGCAAAACTTAATATTAAGTGAAAACTCCCAACTTAATATACATCATTTTCTCATGTCTGGAAAGCGATTTTATGGGAAGAAATTAAATTTTGTTCCCAATTTACTCATAAAACATGCTGGAAGAAGTATTCCTGCTGCAGATATTAACTTAAATTTTGAGTATAAAAATCTTCTAAATTTTGGTGTTTCATATAGAAATTTTGATGCTGTTTCGGCTCTTTTTCACTTTAATATATTGGATCATGTAAATTTGTATTATGCCTATGATATCACTACTTCTAATATTCAAAAAATGGGCTCTAACACACATGAATTTATTATAAGCTATAGAAATTGCCCTAACAGAGTAAAAGGACCATCTTCATGCCCTTTATTCTACTAATTCACCCTTTTTATTAAAAGTTTCGTCATAATATTATCGTATTTAGGCAACTTTTACTTCTTTAATTACGTCTTTTTATATATTTTCAACAATGATTGTTACTTTTCAACAAAATATGGGAACCAATTACAGAATTTTGCGTAAAGGGAAAACTTAATTAAGGATAGGTGCCAATTTATACTTATTTACATAGAGTACGTTTATTACTTTTTTTCTCATCCGTTTTTTGCTTATGTGAATCCCATCAAATTCAAGCACAGTGTAACCCTATTAATTTTTCGGTTAGTGTTACATCAAACTATAACGGTGCTGCTGTTTCTTGTCCTAATGCTTGTGATGGTGAAATCACAGTGACTGTTACCTCTGCTGGAGGGCCATTTGGTTACACGTTAGAAGAACAATCTACAGGAAATACAACTGTTCAATCAAATCCGGTTTTTAGTAATTTATGTGGTTCTGGAAACTATACCATAACGGTAACTGACTCCTCCCAAGAAGTAATTCCAGGGATATTTTGGTGTAATGAAGCACAAGGCCAAACCTTAAACGATCCCTTGCTCCCAGTACCTAGTTTTGGGTTTCAACAAGCGCCAACTTGTGCAGATAGTTGCGATGGATTTTTACAAGGGTCGGGGGCTCTAGGTACTGCTCCGCTTACCCTTTCTTGGCCAGAATTAGGAATAACAGAACCTTCTGGGCAAAATAATTCTTTTCAATCTAACCTTTGTAGCGGCTCTTATTTACTGAGAGTAACCGATGTAAATGGATGTTTTGACACTCTTCGTCAGGTAGTTGTACAACCTCCTTCTATGTTCAGCAACATTACCCTTTCGGATGCCTTGTGTGATGGAGACTGTAACGGTAGTGCTGTAGCAACAGGAATTGGGGGAAATGGAGGTCCATTCACTTATTCATGGGATAATGTGCCTTCTTCTGGTGGAATAAGTAATACGAATGCAGCTAACGGGTTATGTGATAACACTTCCTACACATTACACATGGAAGATAATCAAAACTGCCCTTATGATACTACATTTAATACCGTAGATGTAGTTCCTATCAGTATTGGTATAGCCTCAACACAAGATGCATCATGTTCATATTCAGACGATGGAGCAATTACCATCACTGTGAATGGAGGAACCGGAAATTACACCAGTATTCAGTGGTTCGGAGGCAGTGTTATTGGTTCTGGTGTAAACACAGGGGTTACTGGATTAACAAACAATAGCCTTTTTGCTGATTCTGCATATTATGTGGTGGTAACAGATGACAATAATTGTACACAAGAACTTCCAATGCCGGTTCTTGCTTCTCCTGGAGATATTCAAATAAGCGGGACAACCAATGATATCCTTTGTAATGGAGACGGAAATGGTAGCATATCAATTACAACTTCTGGAGGGAATGGATCTCTAAATGCTGCTTGGACCACATTAGTTCCTGGCTCTGGAATTATTCCAGGAGATGAGGACCAAACTGGACTAAGTGGAGGTACATACAAGGTGGTTATAACAGATGATAATGGATGTCAAGATTCAGCCACATATGTTATCAACGAGCCTAGTGCTATTTTTTCTGATGGTACTGTTAGTAATGTTTCTTGTTCAGGACTAACAGATGGGAATATTACACTTAACCTATCTGGAGGGACAGGAACGCTCAATACCGCATGGAACGGACCTCCTGGATTTATTGACCCTAATACAGATAATCTTGTAGGTTTAGACTCGGGGACATATCAACTTAATATTACTGATGACAACGGCTGTAATTACGATACTACATTTTTATTAATTACGCCCAGTCCTATCTATGCCAATGGTACACCAACTGATGTTTCTTGCTACGGATTTGCAGATGGTGGAATCGATTTAACTACCAGCAATGGTAATTTCCCATATCAATGGGCTTGGACATCTTCTAATGGTTTTACATCAACAAATGAAGATATTAACCCATTAGATACTGGTAATTATTTTGTAACCATTAGTGATAATCTTGGATGTACTAAAGATACTTCCTTTACTATTAATCAAGCAGATTCCATTGATATCAATGGAACATCAACAAATATTCTTTGTAATGGAGATATTAATGGCGTAATCAATGTGGTTGTTTCTGGTGGTAATGCCCCCTTAAATTGGACATGGTCATCCACAGATCCAAATTTTTCAGATCCCGGCAATAATGCTACAAATTTACCAGGTTTAGGTGGTGGAGATTACACCATAAGTGTTTTTGATAATAAAGGTTGTCTAAAAGACACCTTGTTAACTATAAGTGAACCACAGCCTATAACAACTAATATTACTGTTGATAGCAATGCTTCCTGTAAAGGTATTGCCGATGGTGGTGTTACGGTTGTGGCCAACGGCGGTACTGTTGCTGTTGACTACACCTATTTGTGGGATGACCCCAGTGCACAAAATACCGCTTCTGCCACCAATTTAGCTGCTGGTTCCTACGCTGTTATTGTTACAGATGATAATGGGTGTAACACCAACGATAATGTTACCATCTCTGAACCAGACCAACTTTTTGCTATTCCTCTGCTTGTTAATCATGTCTCTTGTAATGGACTTTCTGATGGCTCTGCTACCTCTATTGGAGTAGGCGGTACTGTCGCGGCTGATTATACTTACCTATGGGATGACCCTACTGCTCAAGCTACTGCTACTGCCACTAATCTTGCGGCTGGTACTTACACCATTACCATCACAGATGATAATGGATGTTCTGCAGACAGTACTATTGATATTACCCAACCCAATGCGCTTACCGCTACACATACTATCGATGCTCAAGTATCTTGTTTTGGGCTCAGTGATGGGCAAGCTACGGTGACCCCTTCTGGTGGAACCAACCCTTACACTTACCTATGGGATGACCCTGCTGCTCAAACTACACCTACGGCTACTGGACTTGCTGCTGGTACTTACAACTGTACCATTACCGATAATGGTGCTAAAAGCTGGAATCTCAACTATAATGAAGATTTTAATGCCGCTATTGGGGCTGAGTGGGATGATAATTCAACATATGTTTTTAGAGGAGAAACCATTTCTGGAAGATTTGCTAATAATGATGACGTTACACTTAACTTATCGGCATTACCCGCACATGATTCTATCAGGATTGTGTGTGATTTATATATTTTTGACTCTTGGGACGGGAACAACACCTCCAATGGTCCTGATTTTTGGACGATATCAACAGATAACGATACCATAATCCATACAACCTTCTCGAACCATGACCTTTTGAATCCATTTGGAGCTTTACCGCAATCTTATCCTGGAGATTACCCACAAAATAACCCCGGAAAATCGTCAAGTGTTGCGGGCAATTTACCGCCTGTCAACATGAACAATTTTAGTAGCTCTAAGTATCTTGTAAACAAATCTGGAATACATTCTTCAAATTCTGTCAGTATCAATTTTTCTGGCTTTGGGCTTCAAGGACTAGGAGATGAAAGTTGGGGTATAGATAATATTAAGGTTTACCTTTTTGGAGTCAATGCGCTAGCCCCTTGTCAACATGTAGAAACAGTTGTTATTACTGAACCTGATGAATTAGACGCTACGGCTATTAAAAACAGCGATGTAACCTGTTTCGGAGGCAATGAAGGAAGTGCAACCGGTTCTGCTATTGGTGGTACTGTTGCTGCTGATTACCAATATTCTTGGAACGATCCAGCTAATCAAAATACGGCTACGGCTACTGGACTTGTCGCAGGTACTTATCAGATAAATATTACTGATGATAATGGTTGTGAGGACAGCGCCACTGTTACCATTAACGAACCAACTGAAATTACTACATCCGCCATTGTAACTAACGTTTCTTGTAATAGTGCGGGAGATGGTAGTTTGGATTTAACTTCAATTGGTGGCTTAGGAACATTTTTATTTGACTGGGATAATGATGGAGTTGGAGATAATGATGACTCCGAAGATCAATTTTCATTAAATGCTGGTACTTATTGCGTGTCTATTATTGATCAAAACCGGCCTTTGTGTCAACTAGACACCTGTTTTGTAATTACAGAATCTGCTGCGCTAAATATTACCGAAACTATTACCAATGTTGATTGTAGTGGAGATAGTACTGGAGCCATTAATTTAGTGGTTACTGGGGGTGTTGTTGTTGCTGATTATAACTACAGCTGGGTAGGTATAAACACTGGCTTTACTTCATCAAATGGTAATATTAGTAATTTAATTGCCGATCAATATTCCATAGTAGTTACGGATGATGATGGTTGTACAGACTCTACAGCTTTTGATGTAACTGAAAATAATGCGCTTTCCATAACCCCTTCTTCAACAGATGCAGCTTGTGGGCTTAATAATGGTGATGCATCAGTAGTTGTAACTGGTGGTGTTGTTGCAACGGGTTATGTATATAGTTGGGAAGATAATACAGGAACCGTAATCTCTACTAGCTCTAGTATCTCTGCTGTTGGTTCTGGCACTTATCAGGTATTTGTAAATGATGATTTAAACTGTACTGATTCTGCTACCATTATTATAAATGATTTATCCGCATCAACCCTGACAATAGATTCTATCAAACATGAGTCTTGTGCTGGCGATAATGATGGTTTAATTACAGTTACTATTACTGTATCCCCTCCTCCTGGGCAATTGACATGGTCTGGTCCGGTTGGTTTTACAGACCCTGGCGGGAATAACACAACTATTTCAGGACTTGGAGCAGGTCAATATATTGCTACTCTAACAGATGGTGCTGGATGTGTTTTACAAGAAGTAATTGATATCAATGAAGCTCAATCCTTAACTGTTAATGATGTTTCAAGCGATCCTACTTGTTTTGGTGCTGGGGATGGCTCTATTGATTTATTTGTAAGTGGAGGTAATATAGGAATTAGTGGAAATTACACCTATGATTGGGACAACGATGGAGTTGGTGACAACGATGATAGTGAAGATCTTTCTTCTTTAGGTGGGGGTAATTTTAATGTGACTGTTTATGATGACGCTGGATGCTCTACTTCACAATCCTATACTCTAAATGAACCCTCTCAAATGACCGGTTCTACAACTGCTAATGTTATAGGTTGTGGACTTAACGATGGTACTGCTTCTGTGACTGTAAACGGGGGAACGATTACTAATGATTATACATATATTTGGACGGATAATTCAGGTTTGCAAGTTGGTGCTTCAACTACCATAACAAGTCAACCTGCTGGATGTTACAATATTGATGTAACTGATGATAATGGATGTTTATTTTCTGATATAGCATGCATAAACAATCCTACAGGGCCAAACATCGCGTTAGATCAAATTGATTCCGTTAGTTGTTTCAATGGTGTTGACGGAAATATATTTTTGACGGTAACAACAGTCAACAACCCTCCTGTTTTTGCTTGGCAAACAGTAACTACAGGCTCACCAACCAATGGTGAAGATCTACAAAATGTAAATGCTGGTACATACTCTATTACTGTAACAGATAACCTCGGTTGTGTTTCTGGACAAACTTACACTGTTTATGAACCAAATGACTTTACGATCTCATCCAATGTTGTTGATTTGACATGTAATAATGATAGTACTGGAAGTATAGACTTAACTGTTTCTGGCGGAACAACGAACTACAACTATTCATGGACTGGGCCAAATGGATTTACTTCAACAGATGAAGATCTCAATGCTCTCATTGCTGGGTCTTATCAAATTACAGGGTCCGATAATAATGGCTGTATAATTCCCGCCACTATTATCGATATTACTGAACCAACTGCCATTGGTATAACATTATCTGCTACGCCTACAGATTGTGATCAACCTTCAGGTTCTATTACAATTGTTGGAAATGGAGGGTCTGTCGCTACTGACTACACTTATGAGCTAACTGACTTAGCCGGAACATTAATTTCTTCTTCAAACCTAACTTCAAGCCTTGACGTTGGTCAATATATTGGTTTTGTATATGATGATAGAAATTGTTTTGCTACTGATACAATTGAAGTTACAACCACTGGAGACCCTACAATTACTTTGGATAATATTACTGATGTTAATTGTGCTGGAGAGGCTGATGGAAGTATTTTTATTACAGTAAATGGAGGGTCTGTTCCTTATAATTATCTGTGGTCTGGTACTGTTGCTCCAGATCCAGCACATGAAACTGCTGAAGATTTTGAAAATTGGTTTGCGGGAACTTACTCTGTAACGGTAACTGATGATAATGGGTGTACATCTACCCTGTCCAATTTGATCATAGATCAACCAGCGACCTTATTTACCACATCAAACAATGTTGATCCTTTATGTAGTGGGGATAGTACTGGTTCTATTACTCTTAATCCAAGCGGTGGAACTCCTCCTTATCTATACGAATGGGAAAGCAATGGTATTGTTATTGGAAATGGAACTAATGTAACCGGTTTACCAGCAGGTAGCTACGATTTTACTGTAACTGATGATAATAATTGTGAATATAGTAATACCATTGATTTAATTTCTCCCAATGCACTTTCTTTAACATCAAGTTCCATTGCTTCAACTTGTAGTAATTCTGATGGTACCGCATCGATAAGTGTTACTGGAGGAACCGTAGCTGTTGATTACAATTATGCTTGGACGAATACACAAACTGGTGCTGGTCTACCAAATACTACGAATACTGTTAATAGTCTTTCATCTGGAATATATCAAGTTTTAGTGACAGATGATAACGGTTGTACTGAATCTGCAAACATTACTGTTTCGGATAGTGATGGACCAACTCTTACCTATTCTTCATCTAATATTGCATGTTTTGGTGTTTCCAATGGAACCATTGATCTAACAGTTGTTGGAAATGGACCTCCATATACTTACTCATGGACAGGACCTACTGGATTTAGCTCTGCTAATGAAGATTTAAATGGCTTGGAACCTGGAAACTACGCTGTGTTTGTAACAGACCCTTTGGGTTGTAGTTCTGCTGAGAATATCACTGTTGGTGGACCTAATGATAATATTCAAATTCAATCTACCATAACTCAAATGGTATGTAATAGCGATAGCTCAGGAGCAATTGCTATTAACATTATAGGTGGTACATCACCATACAATATTAACTGGTCAGGGCCTAATGGTTTTACTTCTACTGATGAGGACTTAATTGATATAAATGAGCCTGGAGACTACACTGTAAGTGTAACAGATGCCAATGGGTGTCCAGATACGGGTCCATTAACAGAAACATATAGCATCACCGAACCATCTGCAATTATAATTGACACCAATATAGTACAACCCACATGTGACTCAACAGATGGTATTTTATATGTTACTGTCTCTGGAGGAACTGTTTCTGGAGACTACACCTATGTTTGGGATGATATATCTACGCCAGAATACAATAAATCCTTTGATGATTCTTTAAGTGACGTTGGTGCTGGAAATTATGTTATCACTGTTACTGATGATAATTTATGTAGTGATAGTGTAATTATAGCTATTTCTGATCTTAATGGGCCAACATTAAGTGCAGTAAGTACAAATGTGGATTGTATTGGAGATGATGACGGAACCATAGACCTTACAATAGCACCAATTGGTACGTATAATATAGATTGGGATAATGATGGAACTGGTGATTTTGATGATAATGAAGATCTCATTTTATTGGCGGCTGGTAGTTATAATGTAGTAGTTGAAGATGCTTTAACGGGTTGTAAGTCTTCACTAAGTGTCGATATAAATGTAGGAAACACTTTAGACATCAATCTAAGCACAACGTCATTGAGTTGTAATAACGATACCAATGGAACCATTTCAACAACCATAACTGGAGGAACAAGCCCATATAGCTATGATTGGGCTTTAGGTGGTTTTACAGTGAGTACGGATGAAGATCCTATAAACCTCTCTGCTGGGTATTATATTTTGACTTTAACAGATGATAATGGTTGCCAAAAACAAGATAGCATAGAAATAACTGAGCCTGTTGATATCTTTTTAACAGGAAACTCTACTAACTCATCGTGTGGACAAGCAGATGGTAGTGTAAGTGTTACTGCTTCTGGTGGAACTGTTATTGTAGATTATGTTTACTCATGGTTTGATATTGGAAGTGGGTATCCTGGCTCTGCGGTAGGATCTGGAAATGCGAATGAGAACAACTTAGTTTCAGGCTCTTATCAAGTGCTTGTTTCTGATGATAACGGCTGTATTGATTCTGTTTCTGTTTCTGTTTCTGACGATAACGCCCCTACTGTTGCATTTAGTGTTACTGACGTAGAGTGTTTTGGTGATTCAACTGGTGGCATTGATTTAGCAGTAAACGGAATAAGTCCCTTTACATACTCATGGACTGGCCCTGTTGGTTTCAGTGATCCTGGTAGTGTTGATAGTATAGGAGATCTTATTGCTGGGAGTTACAGTGTCATCGTAACAGATGATAATGGCTGTACAAAGACAAAAAACATCAACGTGACAGGCCCCGCCACGGGACTGAACATTAACAGCACCATCACAGATCTTACTTGTAACGGAGATTCTACTGGGGCTATTACCGTTCAAATAAATGGAGGTACTGCACCATACCAAACAAATTGGACTGGTCCTAGTGGATACAGTTCAACATCACAAAATTTAGTGGGTCTCGATACAGGAACGTATGTTTTAAATGTAACTGACGATCAGGGATGTCAATTTTTAAATAACGTTTTTTATGTTTCTCAACCAGATTCTATTGAAATTACGGGAACCATAACCAGTCCTACTTGTAATGCTTTAGACGGTAGTATTTCTATTGTTGCCACAGGCGGAACGATAGCTACAAATTATCAATATTCGTGGGACAATTTATCTACACCCGCCTACGGAATTGGAATTTTAACTTCTCTATCTAATATAGGTGCCGGAAACTATCAAGTAACTGTTACGGATGATGAAAACTGTACTGGAAGTCAAGTTTTTGCTATTGCTAATGCCAATGCCCCAACCTTAACGGCAGTAGTAACACAAATTGACTGTAATGGGAACACAAATGGTGAAATTGATTTAACCATAACTGGAACAAGCTCTTACACCATAGACTGGGACAATGATGGCGTAGGTGATGCGGATGACTCAGAGGACTTGACCAATCTAAGTGCGAATACCTATTCCGTTACTGTTAATGACCTTTCTACAGGCTGTGTATCTGTTCTTAGTGAAGTTATTATGGAGCCAGATCCTATATCGATAGGGGCTACTGTAAATGATGTTATTTGTAATGGAGCAAACGATGGTGAAATTACTGTTTTCCTAGCTGGCGGTACGGGTAGTCTTACTCCTTCTTGGACTACAATTGTCCCTGGTAGTGGAATTATAGCAAATGACACATCTCAAACAGCGCTTGATCAAGGTACTTATAAGTTGATTGTTACTGATGATAACAGTTGTGCTGATTCTTCCACTTACACTATTACCGAACCCGACACGATTTCCATTTCATATACATTATCTCAAATAAGCTGTTCAGACAGTGTAAATGGCAGTATTGAAATAACGGAGGCAGGCGGAACCGGGGCATTAATACCCGCTTGGAACAGCACAAACCCTTCCTTTACAGATCTAGGAACAGTAGACCTCTTTGGTCTTGACTCAGGTATATACAACCTTAGCTTAACGGATGATAACGGCTGTATATATGACACATCTTTCTTAATAATTAAACCTGATGCCATTGTTACTAATGCAAATATTCAGCTTGTTTCTTGTTTTGGGAATGCAGATGCTGAAATTAAGTTGAATACCACTGGAGGGGACGGAAACTATTCTTGGAATTGGTCAGGACCTAATGGATACGCTAACACGAATGATACAATAATAGGTTTAGATACAGGCCAATACCAATTGGTAATTTTGGATGGTAATTTATGTCAAAAAGATACTCTTATTGAGATCACACAGCCCAATAGCTTAAACTTATTAGCTAATATTAACTCCATTAATTGTTTTGGTGATACATCTGGTAAAATTAATCTATCCCTCACAGGAGGCTCATCGCCGTTCCAATACGACTGGGACATAGATGGACTAGGAGACAATGACGATGATGATAGTCTATTTAATTTACCGTCAGGAAGTTATCACATTTTCGTAACAGATGATAACGGCTGTACTTTAGATAGTGTCTTTACCCTTAGCCAGCCTCAAGAGTTAACCATTAATGCAACGATAAGTAATAATGCGTGTTCAACAGACTCTAATGGAGTAGTTGAACTCATAACTACAGGGGGCGTTGGAGGATACATTTACAACTGGTCTTCAACTTCGGGTTATACAAATAGTAACGATACCATTTCTCAATTACATAGCGATACATTTAATTTAAACCTCACGGACGGAAACCTTTGTCAACTTGACACCTTTTTTGTTGTTACGTCTCCTTCTCCCCTGTATGCTAATATTACATTGATAGATGCAAATTGTGGTTTCTCTGATGGTAGTGCAACGGCTAATCCTTTTGGGGGAACAGTTTCAGGAAACTATATTTTTGACTGGGACATTGACGGTGTAGGAGACAATGATGATAATCCTACTATTCCAAATCTTTTAGCAGGAGTATACTCCCTGACAGTAATCGATGATAATAATTGTACAATAGATACTTCGATTATAATTTCGAATACTTCAGGTCCTCAAATTACCGTAAATAATACTGCAGACCCAAGTTGTCATGGAGGAAATGACGGATCAATAGATTTAAGTGTCTCAGGAGGAAATCAGCCTTATCAGATATTCTGGAATCCTAACCAAACTTCTCAAACTAGCGTTATATCAAATTTATTTGCCGGAGAACACGTTGTACATGTTATTGATGCTGTTGGATGTGCTGTGATAGACACCATTACCTTGAACGAGCCCAGTCCTATTCTAATTGACTTGACCTTGAACAACAGTACATGTCAATCGTGCGATGGAACCGCTAGTGCTGTAGTAAGTGGTGGTAACCCATCTGCTATATACAATACTATATGGTCAAACGGAAATTCAGGTAACCTAGCTTCAAGTTTATGTAGCGGAATATACACTATTTCTGTTAGTGATAATTTTGGTTGTTCAAAGGATTCTAATTTTACAATATCTGACGATTTAACTGGAATTTCTGTCAATCCTACCTTAATCTCACCTAACTGTCCAGGAGCATTAAACGGAAGTATTTCCCTAAGTCCAACTGGTGGAGCAAGTCCTTACAATTATGTTTGGATGAATAATGGAAGCACATCCAATACCGTAAATAACCTATCTTCAGGAGAATATGAGGTGCTTATAACCGATAATAATGGATGCACTGAAGTGGCTTCATTTTTACTAAACAACAGTACAGAAAATATTGACATTTCTTCATATGTGACTCCCGCTGATTGCAATGCTAACAATGGTAATATTAAAATTATCCCTAATGGAGGTACAGCACCATATACATACAGTTGGAGTAATAATAGTGTTACTGACTCTATATTCAATCTTTCTGCTGGGTTATATACCGTAACTGTAACTGATAACAATGGGTGTTCGAATACTGCTAACATAGGATTACCAAACTTTAATAACTTAACTATTTCAACCGTGGTGACTCATGTGGCTTGTTTTAATGAAAATACAGGCTCCATTTCAGCTACTGTTTCTGGTAATACAGGAAGCACAACCAATACTTGGTTTGATGAAAATGGGAATAATTTGAGCTCTGGAGTAAATGTTTCGAACCTTAGTGCTGGAAATTATACGCTTCAAGTAGTTGATGATATTTCTGGTTGCTACCAATTTGAAAATATATCTATTGAACAAAATACGCCTATACAGGCCAGTTTGGGTAATACTAATAACGCTAGTTGTGATGTAAGTTGTGATGGAGAAGCATCTTTAGTAGTATATGGTGGTAGTCATCCATATAGTTACCTATGGGATAATGGCGCAAGCACTTCCATTGCAAATAATCTTTGTGAAGGCCTTAACAATGTATTAATAACGGATGTGCAGGGGTGTACCTTTAGCCAAGCATTCATTATTGAAAAAGACGATAACTTAACTTTTACAAGTTCTACTATTAATGCTACATGTGGTAATTGCGATGGGGTTGCCAATTTAACAGCGGTTGGAGGTAGTGGAAATGAATCATTTACTTGGTTTGATGGAATCATTTCAAATAGCCATCCTAATTTGTGTGCTGGGGTTCACGGTTTCGAACTTATTGATAACGCAACAGGCTGCTCTGTGATTTCGTCTGTAGAAGTAAGTGACATTGGTGGGCCAGATAATTCTATTGTAAATACCGTTAATCCGACCTGTTTTAATGGAGCAGATGGTAGCGCATCGGTTATAGCAAGTGGTGGAACACCTCCATATAATTATAATTGGATACCTAGTGGTCAAAATACAAATGTGATCTCTGGGCTTTCTGCTGGTCTTTATCATTTAGAAGTAATAGACAATAATAATTGCAAACTTGTTGTGCCCGTTTCAATAACCAACCCATCAGCTCCTGTAGTAGAACAACTCACAGAAAATGCTACGTGTGGTTTAAATAACGGTGCTATTTCTCTTATTGTTTACCAAGGAAATGGATCTTACAGCTATAGTTGGAATGGACCAAATGGATTTAGTAGTAATGCTAAAAACATATCTAACCTTGAAGCTGGAGTTTATGAGCTTACAATTAGTGATGGGAATGGTTGTTTATACCCTTATACTTTCACCATAAATAGTGATAATGGATTAACTATCGATTTAATTAAAACCGATATAAGTTGTTTTGGAATTAACGATGGATCTATCTCTAGTACTGTTTCTAACGGTAGTGGAAGCTACAATTATCTGTGGTCAACAAGTTCTACAAATTCTAATATAAACAACCTTGGTCCTGGAGTATATTCACTCACTGTGACCGATGTAAATACCAATTGTATTTCCAGTGATTTTGTAGAGCTGCTAAGCCCTGATTCCATTTCAATAAGTACAGCTTTTGTCTTGGAGCCGAGTTGTTTTGGTCAAAGTAACGGCCAAGCGAGTGTTTCTGTTTCGGGTGGAAATAACATATATGCTGTAAATTGGACAGGAATGGGTATTGGGTTTGAGCAACTGAACTTAAGTGCTGGAAACTACCCTATTACGGTAACTGATCAAAATAACTGTACTGCTAACGGAGTAGTTACTATAAATCAACCAGACTCTATTCAAGTTATTGTGGATCAAATCATCAATTCTTATTGTGTAGATCAAAGTGATGGGGAAATTTATATCTCAGTCATCGGAGGTATTAGTCCTTACAACTATAGTTGGATTAATACAGGCGGAACATATAGTAACACTTCTGATCAAGATATAAACAACCTACTACCAGGAACCTACATAATTACTATTATTGACCAAAATTTGTGTTCGAATAGCGACACTATTACTGTGGATGCACAAAACACCATCATTGCTGACGCGGGGATTGATTCAAGCGTGTGTGTCGGTGGTTGTTTGGATATTATTGGAAGTGGATTGGGGTCTAGTGTATTGAGTTATTCATGGAGTATTGTTGATTCTACCACTATTTTATCCACGGATAGTTTAATTAGCACCTATTGTTTTAATGACACGAATGATCTTCAATTTGTTCTTTCTGTTTCTGATCAAAGTTGTAGCGATAACGATACCATTACCATTTCTGTAAACCCATTACCTATTGTTGATGCAGGTCTTGATGTAGATGAAATCTACGGAGCTGATGTTGAACTTGGAGGCCAACCAACCGGACCTGTTGGATCTTCATTTGTATGGAGTCCTAGTATTAATTTCCTTAATCCTAATGACAGTACCTTACCTAATCCTGATGTGATTGTGTTAGCTAACCAGTCATATAGCGTCACCGTAACAGATATCAATGGTTGTCAGAACTCTGATGATATCAACATTATTCTTATTCCTGATATTTCATATTCCTCTGGCTTTTCACCGAACAATGATGGAGTGAATGATACGTGGTCTATTGACCAAATAGATCAATTCCCAAATTGTAATGTGGAAATATATAATCGATGGGGAACATTATTATTCAAGTCTGTTGGCTATAATGAACAATGGACCGGTTTGTTTAATGAGAAGCCCCTTCCAATTGGAACATATTATTTTGTGATTAAACTTAATGACCCTCTTTTCCCAGATCCAGTGACTGGTCCAGTAACTATTATTAGATGATAAAAGCATACAGTAGACATATCACATTACTTCTCTTTTCCTTTATGTTTTATTACAACATATCGGGACAGCAAATTCCTGTTTATAGCCAGTTCTTTATGAATAAATATGTAAATAACCCTGCATTTGCTGGTATTGGGGACAAGTTCAGTGTAAGTTCAAATCATCGTTACCAATGGGTTGGAATCACAGATGCTCCAAGAACATACACACTTAGCATTGATGGGCCAACAAAAAAATCAAATAACGGTTTAGGAGCATTTTTATATACAGATCACGTTGGTCCTACTAGACGAACAGGAATTCAAGCTTCCTATTCATATTTACTAAATATTAACAGTAAAATAAGATTGTCGCTTTCTCTTAGTGCTGGATTACTTGAATGGAAGATTGATGGGCATAAATTAAATTTAATCAACCAAAGTGACCCTGCCCTTCTAAATAATGTATTAAGAGACATTGTTCCTGACGCAAAATTTGGTTTCATCATGTTCAGCAATAATTGGCACTTTGGAGCTTCAGCTGCAAATTTATTGCAAAATGAAATATCGTTTTCTAGTTCAACCAATTCGAGTGGCAATAAACTAGAGGATCACTATACAGTTCATGGTGGATATATTTTTAACATTAATAATGATATTGAAATAGACCCCTATTTGTTAATTCGACTTGTTTCTCCTGCTCCAGCTCAGGTGGAGTTTGGTACCAAATTTTCATGGAAAAATACAATTTGGGCTGGTTTCACTTTCAGGTCGGCAAATAATGTGGAGAATTTTTCTGGAGATGCAGCATCACTACTGATTGGCTACACGCACCAAAACAATCTATCTTTTGGATATGCATATGATTTTACGACTTCAAACCTAGGTAACTACAGTAATGGAACTCATGAACTTTTGTTCAGAATTTTATTCAATAGAGAATAATTAATTCTCCTTTCTTTGTGTAATAAATAGGGTGTAAATAAATGAGAAAATGCTCACGCCTGACTGTCTTTCTAACATATCATCAGACAGCATAGAAACAACCATTAATATGCCAAAAACAAAGCATAAAGGATTTCTATAAATTTTAGTGTAAAGTAGGGGGCTCACCAAAACTGTCAACCAAAGAATAAACCCAAATAAACCAAGGTTAATTAATTGAGTAAGAAATTGATTATGAGGGAATTTTTGATTTTCAATTTCCAATATACTTGATGCCATTTTATATTCCTTACTCATAGCCTCTTTATAGCCTCCTGTACCATATCCAAAAAACCAATGTTTTGAAAAGGTTTTCAGGGCAGTTTTCCAGTAGAAAAACCGTTGAATTAAAGTTTGATTATTTGGGTTTTTGGTCTGTTTATATTGCTGAAATTCAAATATTAAACTCCTTAATCTTTTTTCAAAAAGGTTGTATTTCAAATATGTAGTTTCTCCATTTTCAATGCGGATAACATCTCCCCTTCGTAATTGAGAAAGTGAATTGGCGTCTTTTCTTAAACCCATTGAGGTCATATAACGATAAATGGTGTATTTAATCTCTTGTCCCCTTTTATCGAAAGCATAGAATGGTATATTACTTGCTTTGTTCCAAGCGGTAACTAATTCTATCTCCGCAATGTTTCTCCACAAATAGAATCCATTTTCTAATGTATTATTAATCGTGTCATGCAAATACTTTTCTCCATTTGGTGAGTATTTTGGTAATTCGGTGTTAACGATCTCAACCTTTGGTGTATTCATTTCTTGATAAACAGATATAAAATATGAGGCTATTACTGCAAGTGATAAGAAAAAGGAAGCTATAACCGCTAGCCTATGTCGCACAAAAACCCCCTTTAGGGATCTTAAAAAAAGAAATAATATAGCTATTGTAATTGCTATATAAGACGTAAAAGAATTTAGCTGGTATAATCCCGCAGCAATAATTACCACAAATACTAACGCGATTACTTTATTTAATTTTTGGACGAAAAGTAAATATCCTGAAAGAAAAAAACCAAACGATAATAAAACCGCATATCTAATATGGGACATAAAAATAGACAAGTCTCGGTTTGATCCCGTGTTTTTTTTAGGGTTAATCAAATCATATTTAACTAAAAA
>ENA-OSEY01000370-OSEY01000370.1-marine-metagenome-genome-assembly--contig:-NODE-370-length-33261-cov-43.887205_pt1 | contig 33261 bp, 31 predicted proteins | sample MGYA00248465_ERZ534230 | MGnify/ENA primary metagenome ERZ534230 (study PRJEB26409, sample SAMN06344110) | marine metagenome | isolation source: Sea water from surface | place: Atlantic Ocean:Southern... | reverse complement strand
AGTAATTTTTCATCTTTGATTTTTTGGTTATTGCTATTCGTTAATTGAAAAATATCGAAAACCTTTTCCCCGTATGTAGAGATTTTTGCTGATTGGACACTTATTTGTTTGTTATGAAATACTCCCAAAATATCCATTAACAATCCAGGTCTATCGCCAGATAATATTTGAAAAGTAGTTACTTGCTTACTCATATTGTTATCAATTGTGATTTGAGGATTGACTACAAGTTTGTGTTTATCTTTGCTTAACATTTTTAAGGGCTTTAAGTCTCTTTTATCTAAAGCGTTCATTACATGTTTAGCTGCTCTTTTTTGTTCGTTTAAATCTAAAACACCTTTATTTAAAAAATTGGTTACCCAAAAGACATCTATTACCTGATTATTATTTAAAGATATTATTCTAGAACTAAGAATGTTTGATTGAGAGTGTGTAAACCCAGAAACTATATCTTTTAATATTCCTGGTCTATTTTTACTCGTTACAACGACAGCACTATATTCTTTATTTTCATAATTAAGAAAATTAACAGAGTTAATAATTTTTGCTTTTTTATTTCTTTGGTAAATTTTAAAGATATCTACAATCATTCTTGATGAAAATGCTTCCCAAAATTGATTAGGAAATTCTTTAATCGACTTTTCTATAAACTTTTTTAAGTTAACATCTGATTGCTGCAATACTGATTTTTTTAATGACTCTTGAACAGAGGTTGAATAAGTTTTTGTATCTAAACCTCTTTGCAGAAAATCTCTTGCATTATAAAATAAACTTCTAAGTAGGCTTATCCTCCATTCGTTTAGAACATTTGGTCCAACAGAAGCAATGTCACATAAGGTAAAAAGAAATAATGAGTTTATTTTTTCTTCTGTATTTGCAACAGATGTAAATTTAGCAATTGCCTCAGGGCTTTGAGTGTCATTTTTAAAAGCTGTATCACTCATTGCTAAATGATTTTCAACTAACCAAAGTGTTAATTCTTTTATTTCTTTAGAGACAGGAAGTCTTTTGAGAATCTTATTTGTTAATTCTTTTCCGTAAACAGAATGGCTTTTATGACCTTTCTTTCCAATATCATGGAATAGTAACGCGAGGTGAAGGGCTTCTCTGTAATTTAATCTACTATAAATTTCATTATAAAAAGATTTTTGCCGTAGCTCACTCAAGTTGTGTAGTGTTAATAATAGATGTTCGTCTGTGGTGTAATGGTGGTAAATATCAAATTGAACCTGTCCCCAAACCCTCCCAAACTCAGGGAATATTTCACTAAATAAACGAGTATCGTTAAAGTCATGTAGTGCCTGTATGGGATTTTTCTTAGAAATAAATATGTTCAAAAGTGACTGTATTTGATGACTATCAGTAGTTTTTTTTAAGATTTTTCTTTTTTCCTCTAATGTCTTTATAAAGCGAGGATGAATTAGCAAATTATGCTCTAAAGATTTTTCAAAAACTTTAGCCCAATTTAGTTGAAGGTTTCTAGGAGTGTTGTTTTTTAAATTAAGAAATCCTTTTTCAATAATAAATTCTTTTTCTAAAGATTTTGTTTTTGTAGGCTTTCTCTTATAAATAGTCTTAATAATCAAATCCTCAGGAAGCTTTGAATAAAAAGTTCTAAGGAGAGAATTAATTTTAGCAACATTGACAAATAAACTTTTCATGAAAACCTCAACTCCTTTTTCATTCTTTTTATCTTTATAAGAGAGTTTCTTTGAAATTTTTAATTGGTTTTCAATTGATAGAAGATCACCTTTATTTTCATTAAAAAAATGGATAAATGCTCGAATAGTTAACAAAAACTTCCATGAGTTTTTTAATTCTTTAATTTCATCTTTTGTATAAATATTGATTGATACTAAGTCTTCAAGTTTATAAATATTGAACATGAAGATTGATACCCATAATATTGTGTGAATATCCCTTAGACCCCCAATACCCTCTTTAATATTTGGCTCTAAGTTACTTTTAATCCCAATTTTATAATCATGTCTTTCAACCAACTCTTTGAGTTTTAACTCACTAAGTTTGAGAGGATTTAATTTGCCAATTAAAATCTTAATTGATCTTATAAATTCACCATATTGTATTTCATCTCCAATCAAATACCGAGACTCAATAAATTTTGTAATAGTCTTTATATCTTTTTTAGAGTCAATTAATGCTTGCTTAATTGTTAAAAAAGAAATTCCAACTTCTAATCCAACATCCCAAAGTGAATTGTTTAAAGCTGTAATGAAACCTCTGATATTTTTATTTGATTTTTTATAAATGAATAATAAATCAACATCGCTTTTTGGAGATAAATCTTGTCTTCCATATCCCCCAACCGCAATTAAAGTAAAATCTTCTACGGTGTATGTTTTTTTAATTTCGCTTACAATATCTTTTACAATTGTGTCGACTAAATCTGTGTGTTTTTGATTAAAATAAAACCCGTTATTACTTTTAGCTAGTTTTTTAAATAGCTTTTCCTTTTCCTGTTTATATTTAGTTTTAAGCTGTGAGGGGTGTTTCATTTTTAAGTTTATATTAAAGAAAAAAGCTAAAAATAACGATTTTTTTTAATATTTCTAGAAATTACATATATAAAATTGTAATATCTTCAAGTTTTAAAGGTAACACACCCCATCATGTTCGGTTTAAAAACAAGTAAAATATCATTATTCAGTGACACCAAAAAACTTGAAAAAGATATCGATGAATTTGTCAATATCCTTTCAGAAGTTGGTTTAGCATTTAAATCTATTGTTAGAACTTATTTAACACATTCTAAAAATGGAAACTTCGATGAAATGGTGGAAAAAGTCACAGAAATGGAAAGTAAGGCAGATACAATCACAAAAGAGATTGAACACGCTTTATATGAGGAAACTTTAATACCTGATGCAAGAAGTGACGTGCTGAGACTTTTAGAACACTTAGATGAGCTAATTGGAATGTATCAGGGTAATTGTTATCACTTCTCTATCCAAAAACCTGATTTCCCAGAAGAGTTTCATGAAGATTTAATAGGTCTCACCGAAACAGTAGTAAGTTGTGTTGAATCTTTATGTTTAACTGTGCGTTCTTTTTTTCGCGATACAAAATCAGTCAGAGATAATGCACATAAAGTAACTTATTTTGAAAAAGAGTCTGATATCAAATTTAGTTCTCTTGCTAGAAGGATCTTTAACTCAGATCTTAACTTAGATCAAAAAATGCATCTAAGATATTTTGTAGAAAAAATTGATCGTATATGTGATCAAGCTGAAGATATAGCTGACGAATTAATTATTTATTCAATTAAACGTTCAGTTTAATTAACTTATGGAATTAACTATTTTACTTTTCTTGCTTGGTGGACTATTTCTTGGATGGTCTTTAGGTGCTAATGATGCGGCAAACGTTTTTGGAACAGCTGTGGGCACCCGAATGGTTAACTTTAGAACAGCTGCAATAATATGCAGTATCTTTGTTATCCTTGGCGCTGTGATTAGTGGAGCAGGGACAACTGAAACGCTAGGAAAATTAGGAGCTATAAATGCACTTCCAGGTGCTTTTGCATGTTGTGTAGCCGCTGGGTTCTCTGTTTATTTGATGACCAAGTCTGGTTTGCCTGTTTCTACCACTCAAGCTATTGTGGGCGCAATAATTGGTTGGAATATTTTTACAGGATCAAGTATTGACTTTGGTGTTTTAACAACAATTTTCGCAACTTGGATAATTTGCCCTATTTTAGCGGGTTTGATATCGATTGGAATATACATTGGTCTAAAGAAATTTATTGCAGCTTCAAATATACACTTATTAAGATTAGATGCATATACAAGGGCAGCTCTATTATTGGCGGGTGCTTTTGGTGCTTACAGCCTTGGTGCTAATAATATTGCAAACGTGATGGGTGTTTTTGTCAATATTTCTCCATTTACAGACATTAATGTCTCAAACTTTTTTATAATCACATCTGTTCAACAACTTTTTTTAATTGGAGGGTTAGCAATAGCGGTTGGAGTATTTACTTACTCAAAGAAAGTTATGTTCACTGTTGGAAATGATTTACTTAAGCTATCACCTTTATCAGCATTTGTAATAGTCCTTTCACACTCCATTGTTTTATTTTTATTTGCCTCACAGGGAATTAGTAGTTTTTTAACTTCATTAAACTTACCTGCAATACCATTAGTTCCTGTCTCTAGTTCACAAGCTATCGTTGGAGGGGTCATAGGCATAGGTTTTTTAAAAGGGGGCAAAGAGGTTAAATGGTCAGTCGCAGGAAAAATTTCTGTTGGTTGGGTTGTTCTCCCTATCATTACAATGATTATTGCAATGTTTATTTTATATATATTAACATATATGTTTAACTTAAATGTGGTGTTCTAATCTGTATGAATCAAGTTTAAAAAATTTTTTGTATATTTTACAAAAACTTCAGTATTTAATAAAAAATTAAATGGCCAAATCTAAATATGAATTAATTGTTGTGGGAGCGGGTGTCGTTGGTATGGGCATTGCTTTAGCCGCACACAAAAAAGGGGTAAAAAAAATTTTAGTAATTGATCGTCACCAAGCATGTACTGGCGCTTCTATTAGAAATTTTGGTTTTATAACTATAACTGGCCTCAGGCAAAAATTGATGCAAAAAAGAGCTCTCAGATCGAGAGACATCTGGCTTGATCTAACCAAAAAAGCAAAAATTAAAGTCAACCATCGTGGTCTTTATCTTTTAGCACAACATAAAGAAAGTATGCCTGTTTTAGAGGAGTATCTAAAGGTTGATCCTCGTAAAACAGTAAAACTCTTATCAAAAAAGGAAATTGCTGCAGAAAGCACGTTGTTCCAAAACAATAAGGTTTTTGGTGGTTTATATAGTAGTGATGAGGTTCGAATTGAGCCACGTCTTGCTATTCCCGCAGTAGCAAAATATTTACAATCCATTGGTATCGACTTTTTATGGAAGGAAGAAGTTTTAGATTTTTCCCATAAACAAATAATTACTCAAAAAAGAAAAATTGATTATAAAAATTTGATTATGGCACCAGGTAATCATCTTAAAGGTTTAGGGAGAGATATTTTTGAAAAAAAGGAAGTTCAATCAAGCAGGTTACATATGCTTCGAATAATGCCAAAGAAAAAAATTAAGTTACCGGGAGGTATTATGGCAGATTTAACTTTGATGAGATATCCTGGTTACGAAAATCTTCCCTCTAAGAAAAAGCTTGATAAAGTTATCAAGAAAACATCTAAAGCAGAATTAGATAATGGTATTCATGTCATTGCTGTTCAAGGAAATGATGGTTCATTAACTATTGGTGACTCTCATCATTACACTCATGACACCCATTTTCCATTTGAAAATGAAAAAATTGATAACTTAATTTTAAAAAAATTTGATCAGGTCTTACCAATTGGTAAATATGATGTCATTGAGCGATGGGTTGGAGAATATCCTGCAGGAAAAAAAGATTATCTTGATCACTGGATAGATAAAAATATTTGTATTGCAAATGTTACAACTGGTATAGGCATGTCTACCGGATTTTCATTTGCAGAGGATGTCATAAATAAACTTTATTAAATTTATAAAGTTTTTAAGCTAAAATTTTGTCAATTACTCTTTTCATTATAATAATTTTTACTGCTTTAGCGCATACAACATGGAATGTTTTATTAAAACAATCAGATAACAAAGCTCTATTCCTTAGATGTTTCACATTGATGGGAAGTATTATATTTATTCCTACTTTATTTTTTATTGAACCTTTGCCTTCTAATGCTTTCATATTTTTAGCAGCATCTTTATTTATTCATATTTTTTATAATATTTTTCTGATCAAAATGTATAAACACTCTGAGATATCTTTCTCTTATCCCATCGCTCGGGGTAGCCCCATATTAATATTACTTTTTATTACACCTTTATTATTAGGCGACCAAATTAGTTATTTAAATAATATTGGAGCCTTAATTTTAATAAGTGGAATTTTCTTTCTAATATTTTCAGAAGGCGATTACAAAAAAATTGATTTTAAAGGTTTGGGATTATCTTTAATGGTAGCTAGCACAATTGTTGTTTATACACTTGTCGATGCAACTGGAGCTAGAATATCAGATAATGGTTTCTCTTACGGGATGTATATGTTTGCTATGGAGGGAATTATTTTTAATATTGCTTACATTCTTGTATTCAAAGATAAAAAAATTCCTCTAAAGTTTATCTCCAAAGAAAAAAATAATATTTTATTTGCTAGTGTATTGGTTACGTTTGCCTATCTTCCAATACTTTATGCTTATACTAAAATAAATGTTCCATCAGTGGCGGCGCTAAGAGAAATAAGTATTTTATTTACATCTATTTATGGAGTTTATTTTTTAAAAGAAAAATTTGGACTTGTTAAAGTTATCTCTGCTGCACTTGTTGTAATTGGTTGTGTTATTATTAGAACAGCAACAGGCTAATTAGAGAAAAATTTATTAAACTCTTTGTAACCCATCAATTTTGGAATACGAAATTTAATTTTTTTAGGTAAATTTTTATCATGGTCAGTATGGCGTAAAACTTTTTGAACCTTTGCTTTTAGTGCTGCCTCTATTCCTACATCTGAGTCTTCAATTACCAAAATATCACTTGGTTTAAGTCCCAACTTTTTTGTACCGAGTACATAACCGTCTTTGTTAGGTTTATAAGGAACGTTACCTGTGCAAGAAGTAATATTTCCTTTAAAAAAACCGTACAAATTATTTTTTTTTAATATTTTTAGTATGTAATTATGATGAGCATTAGAGACGATACCTACCTTTAAATTGGTCGAACGTAAAAAATTTTTCAGGTGCGGATAGATTCGAGGACTTTGCTCTGCAAAAGCTGTTTTGAGATTTTTTCTATAGTTGCTCATAATTTTTGAGAGGTTGTAATTATCCTCCAATAAAAGTCTTTTAAATAAATCCTCTGATATAATTCCAATAGTAGATTTTTGTTTAACACTCTTGTCATAATTCAGACCCATTTTTTTGAGAGTTAATATTGCAGTGCCAAACCATATTTTCTCTGACTCCGCAATTACCCCATCAAAATCAAATAAGATACCCTTAATTTTTTTTGTCATTTATCAGCACTTTCAAGCATTTTAGTAGTTATAAACAGTCAAAAAGTAATAAATCTTTAACATAACTAAATTAGATTTATACTAATTATTCATTATTACGGAGGAAATGTAATGGTAAAAATTAAAAGTCTTTTTTTAATACTTACTGTTTTCATGTTTGGGTCAGCTTCATTGATGGCTAAAACACAGCTCACTGTTTACACAGCTGTTGAAGCAGAGGATTTAAAAAAGTATGCAAAAACATTCAATGAGGACCATCCAGATATTGAAATAAACTGGGTTAGAGACTCAACGGGTATTATCACAGCAAAACTTTTAGCTGAAAAAGACAATCCTCAAGCAGATATCATTTGGGGTTTGGCAGGAACAAGTGCAATGCTTATGAAAGCTGAAGGTATGTTTGAGCCTTATGCACCGAAGGGTTTAGATCAGCTTGATCCTAAATTCCGTGACTCAGCGAACCCTCCTTCATGGACAGGAATGGACGCATGGGTTGCAGCTGTATGTGTTAATACAATTGAAGCAGAAAAGTATGGTTTACCAATGCCTGGTTCATGGGAAGACTTAACCAAACCCGTTTATGAAGGCCACGTAGCTATGCCAAATCCAAATTCATCTGGAACTGGATTTTTAGATGTTTCTAGTTGGTTACAAATCTTTGGTGAAGATGGTGGTTGGGACTATATGGATAGACTTCACAAAAACATATCTCACTACACTCATTCAGGATCTAAGCCTTGTAAGCAAGCTGCTTCAGGAGAAGTTCCAATTGGTGTATCTTTTGCATTTAGAGGCGCTAGATCTAAAGAGGCAGGAGCTCCAATTGAAATTATAGTTCCAGCAGAAGGTGTTGGATGGGAGATGGAAGCAACAGCTATTATTAAAGGTACTTCTAATTTAGAGGCTGCTAAAACTTTAGCTGATTGGTCTATTTCAAGAAAAGCTATGGAAATGTACAACGATGCTTATGCTGTTGTTGGTATGCCTGGTGTTGCAAAACCAGTTAAACACTTCCCAGAGGGCTTATTAGAAGCGATGATCAAAAATGACTTTGAGTACGCTGCTAAAAATAGAAAAGATATCCTTGCTGAATGGCAAAGAAGATATGATTCTAAGTCTGAGCCTAAAAGCTAAATAAATATCTTATATAAAAAGCTTACAATTAATTTTGTAAGCTTTTTATTCTTTTAAAAAATATGGAACAATATTTATCAGTTAAAAACGTAGCTAAATACTTTGGTAAATTTCAAGCTCTAAACAATATTAATTTTGATGTTAATGAAGGAGAGTTTGTTTGTATTCTTGGGCCTTCGGGATGTGGTAAAACAACCCTTCTACGTGTAATAGCTGGATTGGAAAGCCAATCAGAAGGAACAATTCAACAAAATAATAATGATATTTCCTTACTGCCGCCAGATCAAAGAGACTTTGGAATTGTATTTCAATCTTATGCTTTATTTCCTAATTTAACTGTTAAAGACAACATCTCATTTGGTCTAAAAACAAGAAAACAAAATAGAAATGAAATCGATAGTCGAGTTGACGAATTATTAAAATTAGTTGGGTTATCTGATCATATTAATAAGTACTCTGCGCAATTATCAGGCGGTGAGCAACAACGTGTTGCTTTGGCAAGAGCTTTAGCGCCTTCCCCAGGATTATTATTATTAGACGAACCTCTTTCTGCCCTTGATGCTAAAGTTAGACAACATCTAAGACTAGAAATTAAAAATCTTCAAAAGCAACTTGGTGTTACAACTATTATGGTTACACACGACCAAGAAGAAGCATTAACTATGGCCGATAGAATTATTCTAATGAATAATGGCGTTATAGAGCAGGAAGGCTCTCCTCAAGATATCTATTCAAAACCCACAACTGCTTTTTCTGCAAATTTTATCGGGACTACCAATTTATTTAAGGCAAAAAAAATATCTTCAAATTCAATAGAGATTCACGGATCTGTCTTAGAGTGCAATGATAATATCAATGATGATGTTTCAACGGTAACTATAAGACCTGAGGATATTAAAATCTCTGATAGTGGAGAAGGTAAAAATATTTTGAGTGGAACTATAAAAGAACTTGAATTCTTAGGATCTAATATCAGAGGTCATATTGAGGTTAACTTTGAGTCTGATAAGGCTATTGTTCTTTGTAATTTTGCTGCCGAATTTATTCAAAATAAAAATATTCAAACAAACGCCTCAATTAATATCTCTCTTCAACCTCATGCAATTAAAATTGTTAAAGAGTAATTTTTAGTATGAAAAAAAGCAGAGACGATTATTTAACTTTATTTTTCATTTCAATCATTGGATTTTATATTTTAATTTCGCTGGCTTTTCCAATGTACGCCATACTGTCAAAAAGTTTTGAAAATAAAGATGGTGATTTTATTGGTTTTGAAAACTACCAAAGTTATTTTGAAAATAGTTCATTAGTTTACTCTATATATAATAGTTTATTTGTTTCCATAGTGACAATGGTCATTACTATTTCACTTGCCTTTGTCTTTGCATATGCTTTGACCAAAAGTCGTATGGCAGGAAAGGGAGTGTTCCGCTCCATTGCAATGATACCTATCTTGGTTCCCTCGTTGTTGTCTGGAATTTCACTCATTTACTTATTTGGTAAGCAAGGAATATTTAGAGAACTATTAATGGGTTATGAAATTTATGGACCTATCGGAATAATAATCGCTGAGGTTTTTTATACCTTCCCTCATGCATTACTAATTATTGTGACAGCACTTTCAATTGGTGACGCAAGATTATATGAAGCAGCAAAAGTTTTAAGATCAAAATCTATTCGAACTTTTTTTACTGTTACTCTACCTTCTGCAAAATACGGCGTGATAAGTGCGGCCTTTGTAGTTTTTACTTTAGTTATTACAGATTTTGGAATTCCTAAAGTCATTGGAGGTAATTATAACGTTCTAGCAGTTGATGTTTATAAGCAAGTAATCGGTCAACAAAATTTTGAAATGGGTGCAGTTGTGAGTATGGTTTTAGTATTCCCTGCTCTTATAGCATTTGCAGTTGATCGCATAGTACAACGAAAACAAGTAGCAATATTAACTTCTCGTTCTGTCGTGCATGAGCCTAATGAGAGCAAAACTTTCGATAGAATTATGTTTGGTTATTGTTCAGTAATTTCAGTGCTAATCTTAACTATTTTAGGGATGTGTTTGTACGCAAGCCTTGTTACTTTTTGGCCATATAATTTAACTCTTTCATTAAAAAACTATCAATTCGACCTTATGGATGGAGGAGGTTGGGACTCTTATTACAATTCAATTCGAATGGCTTCATATACTGCAGTCTTTGGAACCATAGCTGTTTTTGCGGGCGCCTATTTTGTCGAAAAGGCCAGAAGCCTTAAAACGGGACGATCGATACTTCACTTACTATCAATGATGCCGATGGCCATACCTGGATTAGTTTTAGGACTTGCTTACATTTTCTTTTTTAATCATCCAGATAATCCTTTGAACTTTTTATATGGAACGATGGCTATATTGGTCATTTGTACCATTACTCACTTTTATACAGTTTCTCATTTGACAGCTCTTACATCTTTAAAGCAAATAGACAATGAATTTGAGCATGTCTCATCATCACTAAAACAACCTTTTTACAAAACTTTTTTTCGTGTCACGGTACCCATTAGCCTTCCAGCTATATTTGAAATAGGAATTTACTTTTTTGTTAACGCTATGACTACTGTATCGGCTGTAGTTTTCCTATACAGCTCAAAAACAACCTTAGCTTCTGTAGCAGTTCTAAATATGGATGATGCTGGAGATATAGCTCCTGCGGCAGCTATGGGTATGATGATTTTTTATACAAATGCTGCTGTAAGAATAGTTTATGTGCTTATAACTAAAAAGATTTTAGTTCGTTTTCAAAATTGGAGACTCAAAACAGCCTAGAGATATAAATGATTGATATTATTAGCTGAGTTCTAAATTATTTTATGTTCATTAAAGAAAACATTATTTTTCTTTTCTTAATATTTTTAAGCAACTTATCTTTATTATTTTTTTTTCAAATAGATGTAATTCTTATTGTTATCTTTTTTGAGATCTTATCTTTTTTTCTTGCTTTTAAGTTTATGCAATCAAGAAAGGTTAAAAATTCATTAGACGGTGCGCCGACTCAAGACCCTAATAACGAAATAGATCAAAAAATTATTTTAAAGTTCTTTGATCAATATCCGTATCCGGTTTTTATTCTAGAAAGCGACTTTATTATTTACTATCAAAATTCAGAGGCCTTACGAGCTTATGGAGAAAATAAAGATAAAGATATAATCTCAGTAATTCGTGATTATGATTTCATCTCTCAATTAGAAGAATTTAAAAAAAATAATAGTTACAATATTTTTAATTGGAATAAACCACTACCAAGTAATCAATATTTTAAAACAGAAGTTCTGAAGCTCTCAAAATTTTATGTTTTAACTTTTGTTGAAACAACTTCAGAGAAAAACAAAGATGAAAAATACAATGATAGCTTAACCAGTTTAACACATGAGCTAAAAACACCTCTTTCTGTGATTATTGGCTATTTAGAGACAATTAATTTGAATAATTTGTCAAATCAAGAAAATCAAAAATACTTGGAGATAATTAACTCGAAGACATTTCAAATGAAAGATTTGATTGATCAAACACTCAAGTTGGATGAAATTGATTCTCTTGCAATTCAAAAGGTGAGTAATGATTTACATTCTTTATTGGAAAAATCATTAGATAATTATTCAATTTTATTTAAAAAAAAAGGTATCAAGCTCAATACTGATATTTCAGAGTCTAAAGAGGTATTCTTTGACTTCACCCCAAATGATTTTGATTTTATTTTAAATAACCTTTTATCAAATGCTTTAAAATATACTCCCACAGGTAAAAATGTTTATGTTTCAGCAAATAAATCAATCAATGAAGCCTCTGTGCTTATTAAAGATGAGGGCATAGGCATATCTCAGGATGATTTAAAAAAAATAACGACTAAATTTTTTAGAGCTGACCAGAGTAGAAATAGTGAGACAGGAGGACATGGGCTGGGTCTTGCCATTGTGGATAAATTACTCTCAAAAAATGGACATAAACTAAAATTTTCAAGCACTTTAGGTGTAGGTTCTAGCTTTCAGATAAATATTAGTTTGTCATAAATCTTTAATATTTATTTGATAATTATTTCATAATTAAATTTTAATTTAAAGACAGTTAAACAATCAAATAAGGAAAATAAAAATGGAAAAAATTTTTACAGTAATAACTCTCTTAGCATTTGCCTCAAGTGCTTACGCTAGAGATACAATTAGTATTGTTGGATCTTCTACAGTCTTCCCTTATGCAACAATTGGTGCAGAGAGATTCAGTGAAGAGGGTTATAATGGAGCTACTATTGAGCCCACTGGAACTGGTGGAGGTATGAAATTATTCTGCGGTGGTTTAGGAACTAACTTTCCTGATATCACTAACGCTTCAAGACCTATGAAGGCAAAAGAAGCAAAACTTTGTTTAGATAATGGCGTTACAGATGTTATTGAAGTAGTTCTTGGCAACGATGGTTTAACCTTCTCTAATAGTGTTGACGCAGATAGATTCAGTTTAAAAAAAGAGCATATCTTTTTAGCAATGGCAGCTGAAGTTCCAGTTGACGGTAAAATTGTTACAAATCCTTATACCACTTGGAATGAAATTGATAGCTCATATCCAGAATACAAAATTGAAGTACTCGTTGCCCCTCCAACTTCAGGAACAAGAGATGCATTTGATGGCCTTGTTATGGAAGAGGGATGTGAGAGATCAGGTTACACGGAAATTAAAGGTGATGATGAGGGCTGTACTTCTTATAGAGAAGACGGAAGAACAATTGAAATGGGAGAAAATGATACTCTAATCGTTCAAAAACTATCCGAGGACTCTGAGAGATTTGGATATTTTGGTTATAGTTTTTTAAGTGCTAACCAAGATAAAATTCAAGGCAGTATTATTGATGGTGTAGAACCCACAATGGAAACGATACAATCTTATGAGTACCCTAATGCTAGACCTTTATTTTTCTATATTAAGAAAGCACATATAGGAGTAGTACCTGGTATCCAAGAGTATGCATTACTTATGGTTTCTGATGATGCAATCGGGGAGGAAGGATATCTCACAGAATATGGTTTGGCTCCTATGACAGAGGATCTCACAGATAGGACGATCGAAGCAGTAGAAGAATTATCAACAATGGATTTACAAGCCTGTGCTGATAAAAAACATCCATTGAAAGAACTAAGTGGTTTTGGATCTGCTTGTAAGTAAAAGAAAATTTAATTTATTCAAAGGGGGGCTGCAAATAGCCCCCCTTTGCATTTGAAAATTTGATATAAAAAAGTCTTAAATGTTCTACCCAGTATTATTTTTATTACTGCTTTCAGTTGTAGGCTTTTATCTCAATAAAAATAAATCTGTTTATTTATCTAAAAATCAAAAATTAGCGAGCCTTCCTGCATATTATGGATACCTAGCTTTTCTCTATATTTTTGTCCCTGCTATAATTATTTGGCTTGGACTGCTTATCGGCAAAAGTTTCATTCTACAAAATTATCTAATTTTAACTTTAGGAGACTCGTTAAGCGTAATGAACTCAGATGAAATTAATTTATTCATGAGCAAAGTTAAAAATTTGTCTTTAGGGATTTCTTTCGGTAATGAAACTGATCTAGAAAAATTTGCGGCAGAAAAAATTATAAGTTTTGACAAAATATTTTCTTTGCTCACTTATTTAGTTCTTACTCTGTCTTCTATTCTTGCTTTTTTAATTGCAAGAAAAAAAGTTATTCCTAATTTTAAAAGCCAAAGGACTGTTGAAAAAATCGTTAATCGTTTTATCCAAATTTGTTCTCTTATTGCTATTTTAATTACTTTAGGAATTTTTCTTTCACTTGTTTTTGAAACATTAAATTTTTTCAGCTATGTTAATCCATTACATTTTTTATTTGGCCTTAATTGGAGTCCAAATAAAGCTTTTGTAATTGATAGTGCTGAAACAATTGACAAAGATATTTTAAGAGATGCTTTTGGAATAATACCTTTGCTTGGAGGAACGCTGCTCATTGCTTTTTTAGCAATGATTGTTGCCATTCCTTTAGGTCTTATGTCAGCTATTTATCTTGCAGAGTACGCACCAAAAAAAATTAGAGATTTTTCTAAACCTGTTATTGAAATTTTAGCAGGAATTCCAACAGTAGTTTATGGCTTTTTTGCAGCCTTGGTCGTTGCCCCTAAGATAGTAATGTTAGGGAAATCAATGGGTTTTGAAGTCTCCTCTGAAAGCGCCTTAGCAGCTGGTCTTGTGATGGGAGTTATGATTATCCCATTTGTTTCATCATTATCAGATGATGTAATTAATGCTGTCCCTCAAAGCTTAAGGGATGGTTCGTATGCATTGGGTGCTACAAAATCTGAAACGATTATCAAAGTTATATTACCCTCTGCTTTACCTGGTATTATCGGCTCTTTCCTTTTAGCTATTTCAAGAGCAATTGGTGAGACAATGATTGTTGTTATGGCAGCTAGTCTTCAAGCAAATTTAACTATCAATCCCTTAGAACCAGCAACAACAATTACAACTCAAATTGTAACAGCATTAACAGGAGATACTGAGTTTGATAATCCTAAAACTTTAGTTGCTTTTGCACTAGGACTAACATTATTTTTTATCACTTTATTCCTAAATTATTTTGCTCTTAAAATTGTAAAGAAATATAGAGAAATATATGACTAATTTGATCAAAAGAAAAAAAGCTGAGAGAAGATTTCAATTATATGGTATTTTTGCAGTCAGCCTTTCTCTTCTTTTTGTTTTAACTTTAATTGTCAATATTTTTTCTTCTGGTATAGGGGGTTTTTATAAAACAAGTTTTTTAATGGAAATTCATTTTGATCAAAAACTCTTAAAGTTAGAAGATAATCCCTCTAGTGAACAAATTGAGGACGCATCATTTAGAAAACTCATCTCTTACAATTTTAAAGAAAATTTCTCTCAATACTCGAAAGATGAAATAAAACAAATTAAAAAATTGTTTTATCGAAAGATCGACAAAGAGACTCAAAGTTATCTTCTAAAAAACCCCCAATATTTAAATCAAAAAGTTGAATTATTGTTTACAGCTTCAACTGATATAGATCAGATTCATAAAGGTAATTTCAATCGCAATATTCCAGAAAAACAAAGATCAATAAATAATTTTCAATTAGGTATTTATGATCAATTTATTGAGACTGGAAAAGTAAAAAAGGTTTTCAATAAGAGATATTTTACATCGGGCGACTCTCGTGATCCTGAGTCTGCTGGTGTCGCCAGTTCGGTGATGGGATCAGTTTTCACAATTCTCATTTGTTTTTTACTTAGTTTCCCGATAGCAATATTTGCCTCAATTTATTTAGAGGAATTTGCCAAGTCAGGTAAAGTTACTGATTTAATTGAGATAAATATTAATAATTTAGCGGCTGTTCCATCAATTATTTTTGGTTTACTGGGCCTTGGAATATTATTGAATTTCTTTGGTTTACCAAGATCTACATCTTTAGTTGGAGGCATGGTTTTGTCATTTATGACCTTACCCACAATTATTGTAGCTTGTAGATCTTCATTAAGAGCTGTTCCCCCATCTATTCGAGAAGGTGCTTTAGCTTTAGGAGCAACAAAAAATCAAGTTGTCTTTCATCATGTTCTTCCACTGGCAATGCCTGGAACTTTAACTGGCACAATTATAGGCTTGGCTAGAGCGGTAGGTGAGACCGCGCCATTGCTGATGATAGGAATGGTTGCTTTTATTATGAATGTTCCTAGTACCCCTTTAGAACCAGCAGTAGGTATGCCTGCTCAAATCTATTTATGGTCAGAGAGTGCGGAGCGAGGATTTATTGAAAAAACTTCTTCGGCTATTATTTTATTGTTGATCTTTTTAATTGTTGTAAATTTTGTTTCTGTTTATTTCAGAAAGAAATATGAAAAAAAATGGTAAACGCAATTACAACTGAAAACGTTAATGTCTTTTATGGTGATAAACAGGCCATAAATAATATCTCTCTTAATTTTTTAAAAAATAAAGTCACTGCTCTGATCGGACCCTCTGGTTGTGGTAAATCAACTTTTTTGCGATGTTTAAATCGAATGAATGACGTTATCGAAATTTGTAGAGTTGAGGGAAAAATTTCAATTAATGATCAAGATATTTACAAAGATCAAATCGAAGTTGAACAACTTAGAGAAAAAGTAGGAATGGTTTTTCAAAAACCTAACCCGTTCCCAAAATCAATTTACGATAATGTTGCTTATGGTCCTAGAATTCATGGTTTTACTGATAAAAAAAATGAAATGGATGAAATTGTAGCAACTGCCCTTAAAAAAGCAGGGCTATTTGAAGAAGTTAAAGATCGCCTAAATGATCTAGGCACTAGTTTATCAGGCGGCCAACAGCAAAGACTATGTATTGCACGTGCCATTGCCGTCAAGCCAGAAGTAATCTTAATGGATGAACCTTGTTCTGCTCTTGACCCGATAGCTACCTCTATTATTGAGGAATTAATTACTGAACTTAAAGAAAGCTATACCATAATTATTGTTACTCACTCTATGCAACAAGCTGCTAGAGTATCAGATAAAACAGCTTTTTTTCATTTAGGTAATCTAATTGAAGAGGGAGATACTACTAAAATTTTTACAAAACCAGATAACCAAAAAACTAACGATTATATTACAGGAAGGTTTGGCTAAGAATGCAGCACACAGATAAAAATTATGAAAATCAAATAAATTTAATTAATGAAAATCTTGTAAAGATGGGATCAATTTTAGAGCAACAGTTCAGTGATGCCTTAAAAGTTGTTGCTTCAAGAGATCAAAATTTAGCAAATAAAGTAATTGAAAAAGATGACCTTATTAACCAACTCAATCATGATATTAGTGATTTAGTATTCCAGATTATTGCAATGAGACAGCCTATGGCAGACGATTTAAGATTTTTATTTTGCTCAATTAAAATTATCAGAGATCTGGAAAGAATAGGGGATCATTTAACAACTGTTGCAAAAAAAGGATACCGAGTCAGCACGAATATCCCTGATCAGCTGATTGAAAAACTTGAGGTTTTAGGTGGAAAGGCCTCCGTGATGACCCACGATGCATTGAATTGTTTATTTGAGAGAAAATTAGCTCAGGCTGATCAAATTGCTGAGAGAGATGATATAATTGATACTCTTCATGGGAATTTTATAAAAGATGTTCTCTCCTATATGAAAGAAAATGATGATTTTATACCAGACTCTTTAGCTTTAATTCAAATTTCAAAAGGCATTGAGCGTATCGGAGATTATGTAACTAACATAATGGAAGAAGTACATTTTTTAATTGAAGGTAAGTATAATAATTCTTAAAAAAAATTGCTCGCAAAAATATTAGTAGTCGAAGATGATAAGTCAATCTCAGACCTTATCACTTTGCATTTAAAAAAAAATGACTTCGAATATTTAGTTGTTCATAATGGGGAAGATGCATTATCCCATCTAGATAACTTTATGCCTGATTTCATAATTTTAGATTGGATGATACCAGGCCTTTCAGGCTTAGAGGTTCTTAGAAGAATTCGAAATAAACAAGAATATAAAAACTTGCCCATATTAATGCTTACAGCCAAAAACTCTGAACAAGATAAAATTATAAGTTTTGAAAGCGGATTAGATGATTATATCACTAAGCCTTTTTTACCTAGCGAACTTATCGCAAGAGTTAAAGCAATTTTAAAAAGAACTAGTCAGTTAAATCAAGATCAAGACAATCTTATTTTTAATGAAATAAAAATAAATATTGTTCAAAAAAAAGCCTACAGAGGAGACAGAAGACTTAACCTTGGCCCAACAGAATTTAATATTTTGTATTTCTTACTAAAGAATAAACAAAGAGTATTCTCTCGAGAGCAGATATTAAATAAAATTTGGCCTAATCAAGTCAACGTAGAATTAAGAACAGTTGATGTTCATATCCGGAGACTTAGAAAAGAACTAAATCAAAATAAAGACAAGGATTTAATTCGTACAGTTAGGTCGGCAGGTTACTCTTTAGACTTTGATGAATAATCAAAAGAAAATTTTAGTTCTTTGCACTGGAAACTCTTGTCGTTCAATTATGGCAGAAGGGCTAATTAATCATTTTGGTAAAGATTATTTTCAAGCGTTTAGTGCAGGTAGCAACCCTGCAGGCTTTGTCCATCCAATGAGTATAAAAACTTTAAAAAAATCAGGTATTTTAAAATCAGATTATAAAAGCCAATCTTGGGATGAATTTAGTGACATGGATTTTGATTTAGTTATTACAGTTTGTGATAATGCTGCTGGTGAATCTTGTCCTGTTTATTTAAGTAGTGCTCCGAAAGTGCATTGGGGAGTAGAGGATCCAGCTAAGTTTAAAGGCAGTGAGGAAGAAATTGAAAATGAATTCCAGCGAGTCTATGAAATTCTTGCGAAACGAACCCACGCAATGGTTGAAAAATATAGCTATACAAAAAAGCTCCAATTAGAAGAATTAAAATTAATTGGAAATTTAATTTAATTATTTTCGTTTTTTATTTTGCATTTTCTTTTTTACTCGCCAACGTAAGTTACTTCTTACAATAAAGCCAACACAATCCTTAGTACCACATCTACAAGGATGGTCTTCAAGATAATGCATGTCGTAACCGTAATCATAAGAAAGCTCTTCACCTTTTTTTATATCTCTGATTGCACTTATCCAAATTTTTCCTCTGATAATATCTGTTTCACAATTAGGGTCACATGAGTGATTAATATATTTAGCTAAGTTCCAAGAAACTTTGCCGTTAATATCATAGCGTTGGTTTAACGTAAAAATATAAACAGAACCAACTTTCCCTTCTTTTTTATTAGCTTCAATATGCACATCTGCAATCTTGTCCGATTGAGCCTTTGTTATTTTTAGGCCACGGTATTCTATGATTCGAGTACCACTTTTAATATCTGTTTTGGCAAACAAACCAGATGAATGAATACGTGAATTTTTTTTGATATAAAGTTTTTGATTTGTAGACATAAAAAATAAAAATGCATCTTGGCATAAGTCATTTAAAAGTAAAGAACGTCTTACCGTTTTATGATAAACTTTTATCTTGACTTATAGTTTCAAGAAAACAAATTCATCAGATTTTTTAATTCAATATAAAGAACCCTTGGAAATTTTGTGGAGCAAAGATTCCATTGATAAGCACTTTGATAATAAAAAAAGCATTAACATAGAAATGAGCTTAGATAGCAACTTTATAGGTGTTCTTATAGGACACTATCTCTACCAAAGTTCAGATCTTGATGAATTTGAAATTTTACACATCGCAATTTTGCCAAAATTCAGAAACAGAGGTTTTGCTTTAAACTTAATGAAAGAGCTTGAAAAATTGTTAAATATCAACAAAAAATCACTAAAAATATTCTTAGAGGTAAGCTCCTCTAATAAATTTGCTATTAAACTTTATGAAAAATTAGGCTATAAAGCCTACAATGAAAGAAAAAACTATTACCGGAGTAAGTCTATAAACGCTCCAAATACGCAAGACGCAATTTTGTTTGCAAAATCCCTTAATGCCATCAAATAAGAAATTTTATATTAGAACATTTGGTTGTCAGATGAATGTTTATGATTCTGATAAAATGAAAGATATTTTTCTTTCTCATAATATCAATCAAACAGATGACTTTCAAAATGCAGACTATGTAGTTTTAAATACTTGCCACATCCGTGAAAAGGCAACAGAAAAAACATTTTCAGATTTAGGAAAAATTCATAAAAAAGGAAAAGAAGACCAAAAAGTTATTGTTGCCGGTTGTGTAGCTCAAGCTGAAGGTGAATTAATTCAAAAAAGGGCACCCTACGTGGACTTAGTGATCGGACCACAATCCATTCAGTCATTAAATAAATTTTTAGATAAAAATAATTTACCTAAGACATCTATCACTGAATTTGATGTGAATGAAAAATTTGACACGCTCAATCATATTAAAACGAATACATCGAATAAATCTGCATTTGTAACTATCCAAGAGGGCTGTGATAAGTTTTGTCATTTCTGTGTTGTTCCTTATACAAGAGGATCAGAATATTCAAGAACAGTTAAGGAAATTTCTGATGAGGTTAAATCTTTAATTGATCAGGGTGTGGTGGAATTCACACTTTTAGGTCAAAATGTAAATGCCTATCATGGTTTAGATACTCAAGGTCAATCAAATAATCTAGCATCTCTTATTAACAGTATTAGTTTAATAGATGGAGTTGAAAGAATTACTTATTCTACAAGTCACCCTGTGAATATGACTGATGATCTAATTTCCCTTCATGGTGAAAACTCTAAACTTATGCCCTATCTTCACCTTCCTGTTCAATCAGGTTCTGACAAAGTTTTAAAATTAATGAATAGAAAACATACCAGGGATTATTATTTTGAAATCATCGAAAAGGTTAGAAAAGTAAAACCCGATATAGCACTTTCTTCCGATTTTATTATTGGTTTTCCTGGAGAAACAGACAAAGATTTTGAAGACACAATCGATCTAATTGAAAGAGTTAAATACATGAATTCTTATTCTTTTAAGTACAGCCCAAGACCAGGTACACCTGCAGCCGATCGTGAAGAAATAGATGAAGCAATTCTCAATGAGCGATTAAAGATCACACAAGATTTACTCAATGAACAACAAATTGAATACAACAACCAGTTTGTAAAAAAGACAGTGCAAGTATTAATTGATGGTGCTGGTAAACACACGGGACAAATCAAAGGCAAGTCACAATTTAATCAAAGTGTAGCCCTGCAGGGAGAAAAAGAAATAATAGGTCAAATAATTCCTGTGCAAATCAAAGAGGTTTTAACACACTCATTATTAGGAGAAAAAATTTAGTTGAGTCCTGTAAATATTTCTTCCCATCAAAAACAACTCGAGTTTGAGGATAATCAATTTCTATCAAGCCTATTTGGTTACCACGATAAAAATTTAAAGGTCTTAGAGAATAAATTTAAAGTAAAGCTATACACAAGAGGCAACCTTCTATCTATAAAAGGTAATAGAGATCCAGTTGAAAAAGCCTACTTTATTATTCAAGGCTTATATCAAAAATTGAAGAACAACGATATTTCTGCAGAAGAAATAGAAAACAATATTGATTTAGCAAAACCTACATATATCAAAGAACAAATCGAACAAGATCAGAAATTTCAAATCAATACAAAATTAAAAACAATTTATCCCAAGACTAAAAACCAAGAGCTCTTTTTAAAAGAAATGAGATCAAAAGATGTCGTTTTTGCTGTTGGTCCAGCGGGAACAGGAAAAACTTACTTAGCTGTTGCATATGCAGTTAGTCTTTTTGTAGAAGGAAAAATTAATCGATTAATATTATCAAGACCAGCAGTTGAAGCGGGTGAACGATTAGGCTTTTTACCTGGAGATATGAAAGAGAAAATTGATCCCTATTTACGACCACTTTACGATGCCTTGTATGAGATGATGCCAGGTGAGGAAATTGACCGAAAAATGGTAAATAATTTAATAGAAATAGCTCCTCTTGCCTTTATGAGAGGAAGAACATTAAATAAATCTTTTATAATTTTAGATGAAGCACAAAACACCTTATCGACACAGATGAAAATGTTCTTAACTAGATTAGGACAAAACTCAAAAATGGTTATCACGGGAGATTTAAGTCAAAAAGATTTACCCGATAATGCAAAAAGTGGAATGCAGGATGCAATGGAAAAATTAGAAAAAGTTAAAGACATCGGGTTTGTTCATTTAAATAGTAGTGATGTATGCAGACACACACTAGTAGAAAAAATAATTAATGCTTACGATAAGTAATTTTGAGGATTAGTAATAAAAAATTTGTGATTGAGATAATTGGAGACAAGAATTTAGAGCAATTTCTAAAATCCTCCAAAGAAAAGTTAAAAAAGTTGTCAGAATATTTTCAAACAATCCACCAAGCTGATCATCAAACACAACTGACAATAAAAATAGTTTCTAATGAAGAAATCAAAAGCATGAATAAAAAATTTAAAAATAAAAATAAAATAACTGATGTGTTATCTTTTCCTGACGGAGACTTTTCTGGTGATATTGCTATTGCAGATAGTTATATTTTAAATCGCAATAAAAAAATTAATGAACAAAATTTCTTTATGCTAGTGAGTCATGGATTACATCATTTATTTGGTTATCATCATTACGATAAACAATCGAGAAGTAATATGAGATTTTTAGAAAACACACTGATGAAACTATTAGGTTTAAAAAAAGTACATGAAAATTAAAAAAAATTTAGCGATAAAATTAGTCAAAGAACTGATTCAAGACGAGAATTTTAAAAAAGATATTATTGATCTTATCTCAGCGACTTCAGATAGTTCAGGTATTGCCAAGAATGAAGAAAAAAAAATCTTTAATAATCTTTTAAAGGTACACAAAAAAACTGTTGATGATGTAATGGTTCCAAGAGGTGAAATAATTTTTATTGATCAAAATATTGATAAAGAAAACATCATTAAAATTATCAATAAAGAAGCTCACTCAAGAATGCCCGTTGTAAAAAAAGACTTAGAACATTGCTTGGGAATGGTTCATATCAAGGATTTATTCAAGAAAATCAACAATAAGTCTTTTAATATCAAGAGTTTGTTAAGAGAGGTCATTTATATTCCCTCCGCTACACCTGTTTTTAATCTTCTTCAAAAAATGAAAAAACAAAACATCCATTTAGCAATTGTCATGGATGAATTTAATAGTGTTACTGGTTTGGTTACCATCGAAGACTTAGTGGAAGAAATAGTAGGTGAGATTGAAGACGAACACGATAAGGATGAAGCACCGATGTTTCGACAAAAAAACAATAATATAATTATGGATGCCGCAATGCTTGTTGATGATTTTGAAAGAGAATTTGATGTCAATATCCCAGATGATTTAAAAGAGGATGTAGGAACTATAGGCGGTATCATATTTAATATAGCTGGTCGTATACCAAAGAAAAAAGAAAAATTTACAATAAATAAAAAATTATCTTTCACCATTCACAAGGTATCAACAAGAAAAATTCTTGAAGTTGTGGTTAGTGGTGTCAAATCTCAATAATCTACTGCCCTATCTCTCTAGGCCAATAAACTTAATAATTATTTTTTCTATTGTTTATGTATTTTCTCTTCCTCCATTCGGAGTATCTATTTTCTATTACATATCATTTTCAATCATTTTTTATAATATTCTAACTAATGATAATTTTTCGAAAAAATATATATTTTATTTTTTCTTATTTACTCAAATAATTACATTAAGTTGGATTACACAGTCCTTTTATTCAGGAGGTTTTGGATATTTATTCTTAGGTATTATTTTAGTTGGCGTACTCTCTTTATTTATTGCATTCTTACATTATTCAGCAACAATTCTAATCCTAGTTACATTTAAAAAAAAATTACTACAGATTTTCTTATTACCACTAGGTTTATCTATAGTAGAAATACTAAAGGAATTTATTTTCGGAGGCTTCCCTTGGAATCCTAGTGCAATCATATATTACAAAAATATTTGGATCTTAAAATCACTACCATTTTTTGGTGTTTATGGTTTAGGATTAGTTGTCCATTTGATTGTGGGTTTAATTATTTATTTTCTCTATTACAAAAAAAAAGTTGTAATTTTTAGTTTGTCATCAGTACTTGTTTTAATTTATGCATTTGGTTTTTTTGAAAATAATACTGAGAGAAAAACAAACAATGAAACTCTAAACATTCTTTTAATTCAACCTAATCTCTATGAGTCATTAGTAGAATTTGACGTTCTAAGAAACCTTGAAATATATGAAAAATTAACCTTAGAAGCTCTTACAAATTCTCCAAAAGTAGATTTAATTATTTGGCCTGAAGGCTCATTACCAATTGATTTAAATAACAGGGACGGACTTCTTAGTAGATTATCCTCTTTAATTAACGAGGATCAAAAAATAATAGTTGGGTCGAGCGCTATTGAGGAAAACCAATTATTTAATCGTCTATATATCATTGATCATCAAGGAAAGACCATTGATTTTTACGATAAGCAAAAGTTGGTTCTGTTTGGAGAATACATACCCTTTGTTAAACCTATTGTAAGCAAATTTTTAAATTTAGGAATGAACTATACTCCTGGAACTAATCAAAAAATTTTAAAATTACCAAAAAATATAAATGCTGTTCCAATGATTTGTTTTGAGTCTATTTTTAATTATAAATCAATTAATACTGAGGTTTGTAATGCAGATATGGTGATACAAATTTCAAATGACTCTTGGTTCGGTAAATGGTACGGACCACATCAGCATCTGGCTAACTCTCTTCTAAGGAGTGTTGAATTCCAAAAACCTCTCATAAGATCAACTCCTTCAGGTATTACATCTGTTGTTGATTACTCGGGCAAAATTATTGAGACTATTCCAACAAACAAAAAAGGTTATCTTTATTATCAACATCCAATTAATAAATATAAATCAAATTGTTCATCAACTTTATTTTCAGTAAGTCTTTTGATTTTTTTAATATTTCTACTTAGTTTTTTATATGTTCGAATCAAAAAATAAATACTTTGGTAGAAAAAAAGGAAAGTCATTTGTAAGACTCGAGCAATACTCAAAATTTCTTAAAGAACCAAACAAAAGATTATTTAATAAAATCAAAACACCAAGAATTTTAGAAATTGGAATTGGTGATGGAGAAAAAATCAGTGAAGATGCAAAACTATATTCAAAAATAAACTTTATTGGTTGTGATATTTTTGCTGATGGAGTTTTAAGAGCTATCAGAAACTCTGTTGATGATAATTTGAAAAATCTTCAAGTCTTTCATTTAAATATTCAAGATCTTTTACCATTCATACCAAACAATTATCTTCAGGAAATAAGAATATACTTTCCAGATCCGTGGCCCAAAAATAAGCATAAAAAAAGAAGAACTGTTAACCAAACACTTGTAAAAGAACTCACAAAAAAACTAAAAAAAAAAGGAGTTATTCGTTTTGCTACTGATCATGGTGACTATTTTATTGAAGCTTTGGCTTTGATGAAAAAGTTCAAATACACCATGCCAGATATTAGCCCTAAATGTTGGAAATATAGTGATTCCAACGCTTTACACACCAAATTTGAGAAAAAAGCCTTAGACAAAAATCATAAATTATTCTATTTTAGCGTTCTTAAAAATTATTAACCAACGATGAGGAGGTGGGTTATCCCGCCTTTTTTTTTAACTAGAAAAGATAATGCTAAATAACACAGAAATATTAAAAGTTGCCGAAGTCGTCTCACAAGAGAAGGGCATCGAAATGGATATAGTAATGGAGGCTCTTGAGGAGTCTTTTGAAATTATTGGAAAATCAAAATATGGAATGGACAATAACATTAAAGCATCTATTGACCGTCTCACAGGAAATATAAGTTTATCTCATATTAAAGATGTGGTTGAAAAAATTGATCCTGTTTTGCAGGCAAATCAAATTTTATTAGATCATGCTAAAAAATATGATGCTGATACTGAAATTGGAAAACAAATAACAATTCCTTTACCATCCGTAAACTTCGGAAGAGTTACAGCCAATATGGCAAGGCAAGTTATTTACTCCAGAGTTAGAGAAGCTGAAAAAAGAAGACAGTTTAATGATTTTAAAGATCGTGTCGGAGAAGTTTTGTCGGGTATTGTAAAAAGAATTGAGTTTGGAAATATTATTGTTGATCTTGGTAAAGCTGAGGGATTTTTAAGAAAAGATGAACTCATTCCAAGAGAGAATTTTAAAAATGGTGATCGTATTAGAGCTTACTTTTTTGATATAAAAGAAGAAGCCAAAGGACATCAAATTTTTCTTTCAAGAACTCACCCTCAGTTTATGGCAAAATTATTTGAACAGGAAGTACCTGAAATATATGAGGGTCAAATAGAAATTTTATCTGTTGCAAGAGACCCTGGTAGTAGAGGAAAGATTACAGTTCGTGCGAACGATAAGTCCATCGATCCAGTTGGGGCATGCGTAGGTATGAGAGGTTCTAGAGTTCAGGCTATTGTTAATGAATTACAAGGTGAAAAAATCGATATCGTAAATTGGTCAGAACTAAAGTCGATGTATGTTCAAAATGCCATTGCGCCCGCACAAGTTGCAAAGGTTAATGAATTTGAAGACTCAAATAGAGTAGAGATAGTCTTACCTGAGGATCAGTTAAGTATTGCTATTGGTAGAAGAGGTCAAAATGTAAAATTAGCTTCAATACTTACTAATCTTGAAATTGATATACTAACTGAAAAAGAAGACGCAGAAAGAAGACAAGAGGAATTTAAAAAAATCACTTCTCTTTTCGCTGAAAAACTTGATCTCGAAGATATGATTGCACAATTATTGGCGGTCGAGGGATACACAAGTATTGAAAAAATTGCTAATGCCTCAATCCAAGATATAGAAAAAATTGAAGGATTTGATAATGAGCTTGCCGCCGAGATATATGCTCGTGCAACGCAGTATATGGAAAACGAGAAGGCAGAACTTGAGAAATTAATTCAATCTTCAAAACTAGATGATTATGTAAAAGGAATTTCAGAGTTTGATAATAAAATTTTAGCTACATTGATTGAGAACAATATCTTTTCACGTCAAGATCTTGCAGATTTAGCTACTGATGAATTAGTGGGCAGAGACGGCATACTACAAAAAAGAGTTGAAAAATCTGCTGCAGAAAAAATTATTATGGATGCTAGGGAGATTTATCTTAATAGCTAATTTTGAATGACAAAAGAGACAAAGAACACAAATACATCTTCGGCTAAACCTTCTACGCCTACCTCTACAACATCTGCTCCTCCCAGAAAAAAACTGACTCTCAATACAACAGCATTTCAAAAAAAACTGTCTTCCATTTCAGTTAATAATCTTTTAGATGAAGAACCAGACTACGAAAAAATGCCCAGTCTTGCAAAGACTAAAAGAAATAGAGAAAAACAAAAAACAAAATTTAAACCAAATTTAACTAGCTCTCAAAAAATTGTTCGTGAAGTTGACATACCTGTAAAAATTTCTGTGCAGGAATTAGCAAGTAGAATGTCCGAAAAAACAGGTGATGTTGTAAAAGCTCTTATGAAAAGTGGAATTATGGCTACGGCTAATCAATATATAGATGGAGATACAGCTGAGCTTATAGTTACAGAATTAGGACATACACCGAAAAGAGAAGAGGCGATCAGTTTAAAAGATGAAATCGCAAATCACCAAAAAACAAAAATATCCAAAATTTCACCTAGGCCTCCAATTGTAACTGTAATGGGCCATGTTGATCACGGTAAAACATCTTTGTTGGATGCACTAAGAAATACAAATGTAACTTCAAAAGAGTCTGGTGGAATTACTCAACATATTGGTGCGTATCAAATTCAACATAAAAACAATCCTATTACTTTTTTGGATACACCTGGTCACGCAGCTTTCTCAAATATTCGCTCGAGGGGAGCCAATTTAACAGATCTTGTTGTATTAGTAGTTGCTGCTAACGATAGTGTTAAACCTCAAACAATTGAAGCAATTTCACATGCTAAAGCAGCAAAAGTTCCTATTGTTCTTGCAATTAATAAAATGGACTTACCAGATGTTGACCCAAGTATTGTTAGAAATGATTTGTTAACTCACGAGGTAGTTGTAGAAAGCTACAGTGGAGATGTATTAGAAACTGAAATATCTGCAATTAAAAAAACAAATCTAGAAAAATTATTAGATAACATTTTATTACAAGTAGAAATCCTAGATCTTAATGTCGAACATAACAAACTCGCTGAGGCAATTGTAGTTGAGTCCAAAATTGAAACGGGAAAAGGACCTGTTGCAACTGTGATAGTAAAAAATGGAACCTTTAAAGAAGGTGATCATTTTACATGTGGTTCATCTTATGGAAGAGTTAGAGCTTTACTCGATGAAAATGGTAGTAGGATTAAATCAGCTAGTCCTGGAATGCCGATTGAAGTATTAGGTTTTGACTCAGTGCCACAAGCAGGTGATACAGTTTATGTTATGCCAAATGAGGATATTGCAAAAGATATTACAGAAAAAGTAAAAGAACAAAAAAAATTAGAAAATACTGAAGCAGTTAAAAAATCATCACTAGAGGAAATGATGGCTAATGTATCAAAGGGAGATATGAAAAAACTTCCAATCATTGTCAAAGCAGATGTTCAAGGATCTCTTGAAGCAATAGTTTCCTCACTAGAAAAAGTAGGTAATGAAGAAGTTAAAATAAATGTCGTCCATAACGCTATTGGTGCAATTAATGAAAGTGATGTGAGTTTAGCGAGTTCTGCACAAGGGCTAGTAATTGGTTTTAACATCAGAGCTATCCCACAAGCCCGAACAATCGCAAAACGTGATAAAGTAGATATACGATATTATTCAATTATTTATGAATTAATTGATGATATGAAAAAAATGCTCTCTGGTCTCCTCACCCCAGACACTAAAGAGGAAATTATTGGCCATGCTGAGGTTCGTGATACTTTCAAATCCTCAAAGTTTGGTACAATTGCAGGCTGCTTTGTTACTGACGGTATAGTCCAAAATTCTGCTAAAATCAGGCTTGTTAGAGAAGGTAAAATCATACACGAAGGAGAAGTTGGTACTCTTAAACGATTTAAAGATGATGTCAAAGAGGTTAGAGAAAATTACGAGTGTGGTATTTCATTTAAAGACTATTCAGATATTTTGGAAAAAGATGAAATTGAATTTTACGTAACTAAGGAAGTTCAAAAAGAATTATAGTGTGGACAATAAGCCAAGTTTTCGAACCAAAAAAGTTGAACTTTCAATTAAAAGGCTTGTCTCTGAATATCTCGTAACTCAAAAAGATTATCTTTTAAAATTTCCAACTGTTCGTTTCGAAATAACTGAAGTAAGAGTAAGCAAAGATCTAAGATTTGCAAAAATTTATCTTATTCATAATATTTCAGAGGAGGATTTTAAAGAATTTAATAAACTTTATCTGAGAGAAATACAAAGTTTAATCGCAAGAACTCTTACAAGTAAATATACTCCAAAAATATCTTTAATTTTTGATGAATCTTTTCAAGAGTCTTTAAAAGTACAATCACTTCTAGATAAATTATAGATCTTGGTAAAAGAAAACTTTCACAGTGATGGATGGTTATTAATAAATAAACCACAGGGCATAGAGTCATTTGGAGTTATTAGAAAATTAAAATTTCGTTATTCATTTAAAAAAATTGGCTTTGCTGGAACTCTAGACCCTTTAGCTTCTGGTTTATTATTAGTAGGTATTAATAAAGCTACGAAGAAAATACCAAATATACATCAAGAAAAAAAAAGTTATGAGGTTGAGATACGATTTGGTGCTTCAACAAATACTTTAGACTCAGAGGGTAGATTCTTTAAAATGGAGTCGTCCTCGCATAATATAAATGAAAGAGTTTCACATTTAAAAAAGTTCATAGGAACATATCAACAAAAAATACCAGACTTTTCTGCGCATAAATTAAATGGTAAAAATTTTTATGAACTCGCTAGAGATAATAAAGCTATAGAAGATCGTTATAAAAAAGTATCAGTTCAAAGTTTAAAAATTCTATCTTCTAATAGCTCAAAAATGAGAGTTGAGTTGAATTGCCATTCAGGGTTTTATGTGAGGGCATTCGCAGAAGAATTTGCAAATTCCCTAGGTGATATAGCTTATGCAAGTATGATTAAAAGATTGAAAATAGGGACTTTTGATATAAATCAAGCTATTCCTTATGAAAAAATCCTTGATTTCTCAAGTATAAATGATTTACATACCAATCTGATTACCATTTGAACTGGGCGACATCCTGGTCAGATGATGTTTACTTTGAAAGGAGTATTGATGTCGGAAATACAAATAAACGATATAGCTCGTGCTGATAATGACACTGGTTCGCCAGAGTCCCAAATTTTTTTTCTCACAAAAAAAATTAATCTGTTAACAGAACATATCAAAATCCATAAGAAAGATTTTCATTCTCGAAGAGGTCTGCTGATGATGGTTGGTAAAAGAAATAGATTGATGGCGTATTTAAAGAAGAGGAATGTAGGAAAGTACACAGAAGTAGCAGATAAACTAAAGCTAAGAAAAAAATAATTTTTAATTAGCTATAAAGAAAGAGGAAGATGAAAATAGAACATAAATTTGAGTTGGGTAACCAACAAATTACACTAGAAACAAATCGAATAGCAAAACAAGCAGATGCATCTGTGGTTGTAACCTGTGGTGAAACAATGGTTATGGCTAATATTTGTGCAGCAAAAACACAAAAACCTGATATTGATTTTTTCCCATTAACAGTTAACTATCAGGAAAAATATTATGCCTCAGGTAAAATACCGGGAGGTTTTTTTAAAAGAGAGGCTAGACCGACTGAAAGAGAAACATTAACAAGTCGTTTAATTGATAGACCTATTAGGCCTCTATTTCACAAAAACTTTAAAAATGAAACTCAAGTAACATTAACTGTCCTATCTTACGATAGCGTTGTTGATCCTGATATTATTGCAATGTATGCAACCGGCGCAGCATTAGCGATTTCAGGTCTTCCTGTGGCAGGTACTTTGGGTTCCGCTAGAGTTGGATATATAGATGGAAAGCTAGTTGCAAATCCATCTATCCAGGATATGGAAAACTCTGAACTAGATCTTGTTGTAGCTGGAACAGAAGAGGGTGTCCTAATGGTTGAGTCTGAAGCCCAAGAACTCTCTGAGAACACCATGCTAGAGGCAGTAATGTTTGGACATGATTTTTATCAGACATTTATTAAAGAAGTTCAAAACTTTGCAAGCAAAACAGAAATTAAGACTTTTGAAGTCCCAAGCCTACCTGATTTTTATGAAGGTTTACAAAAAGACATTGAAAGTAAAATTTCAGATCCTATTCGTGAAGCATACGGTTTAGTTGATAAGCAAGAGCGAAGTCAAAAACTGACAGAGATCAGATCTTCTATTGTCGATAATGTTGAAGATGATCAGATTTTAGCCGCTACAACAATCATTAAAGATATAGAAAAAGACGTAGTTCGAGGCGATATCATCAAAAATAAAAGCCGTATTGATGGAAGAAAATTAGATGAAGTAAGACAAATTACATGTGAATTAGACATTCTTCCTCGAGCTCATGGTTCAAGCCTCTTTACTCGTGGAGAAACTCAAGCATTAGTTGTTACCACATTAGGAACGGGCGATGATGAGCAAATGATTGACTCTCTTGATCCTATGCATAAACAACATTTTATGTTGCATTATAATTTTCCTCCTTACTCTGTAGGAGAAGTAGGAAGAGTAGGAGCAACTGGTAGAAGAGAAATTGGTCATGGAAAACTAGCATGGCGTGCAGTTCATCCAATGTTACCAAAAAAAGAGGATTTCCCATACACACTAAGATTAGTATCTGAGATAACTGAATCCAATGGTTCTAGTTCTATGGCTACAGTATGTGGCTCATCCCTTGCTTTGATGGCAGCGGGTGTGCCAATTAAAAAACATATTGGTGGTATAGCGATGGGTCTAATCAAAGAGGGCGAGGACTTTGTAGTGCTTAGCGATATCTTAGGTGATGAAGATCACTTAGGTGATATGGACTTCAAAGTTGCTGGCACTATGGATGGTATTACTTCTCTTCAAATGGATATTAAGATTACCAGTATTACTAAAGAGATTATGGAAATTGCTTTAAATCAAGCATCAGGTGGAAGAAAACATATTATTGGTGTTATGTCGGATGCCTTACCAGAAGCTCGAACAAAATTTTCTAAGCATGCTCCTCAAGTAATCTCTATCACTATTGATAAAGCTAAAATAAAAGATGTTATTGGCTCAGGCGGTAAAGTAATTAAAAACATAGTCGAAGTTTCTGGAGCAAAACTAGAAGTCAATGATGATGGAATTGTAAAAATTGCATCTAGCAATGAAGAGTCAATTAATAAAGCTAAACAAATGGTGGAAGACATTGTAGCAGAACCTGAAGTTGGAAAAGTCTACACAGGTAAAGTTGTAAAAATTGTTGAGTTTGGAGCCTTTGTAAACTTTATGGGTGCAAGAGACGGATTACTTCATGTCTCACAAATTTCACAAAAAAGAGTCGAGAATGTCTCTGATGTTTTATCTGAGGGACAAGAAGTTCAAGTTAAAGTGCTCGACGTAGATCGTGCGGGTAAAGTAAAGCTCAGCATGAAAGAAGTCTAAAAAATAATCAGTAGCGCAGATACTAGACATATTTGTGCTACTTTTTCAAAGATTAGATTTTAGTTTTCTCCAAACCACTCCCAAATGACTGTAGCCATCGTATCACAGTCAGTCTCACCAGCAGATATTACAGCTGATGCTCCTAACCCACCTCTCTCCCAAGCAAGTTCTTGGTCGTTTGTTAAGTGCTCTAATTCAGAAGAATATCTGTCAAACCTAGGACTGTTCGGCAATCTGTCTAATATTACCTCGTAATATTGATTATCAGCACAATACTCTTCATACACATATATTTGAGTCCACAATCCACCTAAGGCTGCTACATCTTCATTTGCAACTTCAACATCGTGAAAAGCAAGAGCAAATTTACTTAAGAACAAAAATAAAAATATTAATGGAATTAAAAAGATTTTCTTCATTGGGTCAGTTTATATACTTTTTTCATTTCTACAAATCTTGAATGCTCATTCCTACATTGTTATAGCCATTATCTACGTAAAGAATTTCACCTGTAACACCTTTAGAAAGATCGCTCATTAAGTAAACAGATGACTTACCAATATCTTCCAATGACAATGGTTTTTTTATAGGAGAATTTTCAATGGTATAATTATAAATCTTTCTTGATTTGTTTATAACGGCACCTGCTAAAGTTCTCATCGGCCCAGCTGAAATTGCATTAACTCTAATTCCTCTGTCACCCATATCAACAGCAAGATACTTTATAGAGGTTTCCAATGCAGCCTTTGCAACACCCATTACATTATAACTTTGCATATATCTTGTGGACCCATAATAAGTAAGGGCCATGATTGATGCACCATCATTCATTTTTGGCGAAAGCATCCTCACCATTTCAGTCAATGA
>ENA-OSEY01000368-OSEY01000368.1-marine-metagenome-genome-assembly--contig:-NODE-368-length-33394-cov-2.490050_pt1 | contig 33394 bp, 31 predicted proteins | sample MGYA00248465_ERZ534230 | MGnify/ENA primary metagenome ERZ534230 (study PRJEB26409, sample SAMN06344110) | marine metagenome | isolation source: Sea water from surface | place: Atlantic Ocean:Southern... | reverse complement strand
AATCAATAACGTAATACCTATCTTGAATGTTTGAATAGTTAAAACTCGTCAATATAATTTCATCTATATCATATGGCAGGAAAACTGATTGTTCAGATTTATTTTTAGCACAATTAACAATATTTAATATTTCTGACTGAGATGATAAAATTCCAGATCCGTAAATTTCATAGTCAATATCATTAGCTGCATTTACGTTTTGTTTTTTTAAAAGTCCGAATTCATATGTCCACCACGCAAAATTTTGTAACCGCTTAAGATTATGATCTATCAAATCTCTTGATAAACCTAATTCATTTTTTATGATTTTATCTCCGAGAATACCAACTTTATGTAAAAAGTTAGAATATTCTCTGTTTGCTAGTAAAGGAATGTGGCCTTGCACATCATGAAAAATATCTGGCTCAGGTGTATAGCCCTCATCATTAACAATGATTTCTCCATGGTATTTTTCATCAAATCGTGGAGATTTTCTTATAATATCCGTGACTGGAAATTTTCTTTGCGCATTCAGATCGAAGAAGAGTTCTTCTGTTAAAAAACCAGCAACTGAAACAAGCTCCCACTTGGATGCTTTAAAAAGCTCCCTTGATATCAATTTAAAATCTGGAAAGTTATTTTCTGGTATAGAAAGTCTTTTTAATCCATCTAAAAATTCTTTGGATGCATACTTTTTCTGTAATTCTGATACATTATTGTATAAATCTGCCCAAATCTCATTTTCTAAATCTGTTATTTTATTGTATAACTGAGGCTTTAAATAATCGTCATCCTTTCCAAATATAATTATTCCATCCATCGAATTAGGCACTTGATGTTTGAAAAGTATATCGTATTTATTATTCATTTTTAAAATAATTTAATTTAAACATTTAAAATTTCAAACTAACGTAGCCAAATATACGTAATTGCGCTATTTTTAGCCCCTAAATCATTATCGTAGGGAGAGCCACAGTCAGCTCTCATTTCAGCTGAATTTTTGTCAAAAAGATCATAGTCTTCGCCGTATATAATTGATTGAAATCTTCCCTCATTATAATTGCACCATTCTCGAACCTCTTTTTTTAAAGCCCCAGTTCCATGGCCATGGATAACCTTTATTGCTCTAAAATTACCATTTTCCAAACACAGATTAACATTGTATTCAAGTTCAGAAATGGCTTTATCTAAACTGTATCCACTGTGCCCTATATCAATTATTTTAAGTCTACTTTGCATTTAAGTTTTTAAATTATAATTTTTCTAATGAAATATATCAAATTAGGCAAGACAGATGAAACAGTTTCAACCATTAGCTTAGGCACTTGGGCTTTTGGAGGCCCTGGAACTGTAGGGAAAAATATTCCAGTTGGATGGGCGGATCAGAGCAAAGACGATAGTATTAGTGTTCTAAAAAAGTCGCATGATTCAGGCATAAATCACTGGGATACTGCTGATGTTTATGGAGATGGTATATCTGAAAAAATTATCGGCGAAGCCTGGAAAGATATATCAAGATCAAGTATCTTTTTAGCAACCAAGGTTGGTTGGGATATGGGTGAATATGACTATTTCTATCATCCTAAACTCATAAAAAAAAATATCGATAGATCATTTAATAATTTAAAAACAGATTATATTGATCTATTTTATTTACATCATTGCAATTTCAAAGAAGATCAGCATTTTTTTGAAGCAATTGAAATAATGGATGATTATCGAAAAGCTGGAAAAATTCGATTTCTAGGAATTTCAGATTGGAATTGTAAAAAAATAATGAAATATATAGACAAATCCAATTTTGATGTTGTGCAGCCTTATCGCAATGTAATGGACAGCGATTATAGCTCTAGTGGCCTAAAGAAATATATATCAGAAAATGATTTAGGAGTTTGCTTTTTCTCTCCTATAAAACATGGCCTTTTAACAGGTAAATACCTATCTCCTCCAATATTTCAAAAAGGGGACCATAGATTAAAAATTAAAGAGTTTTTTGATCAAAAAACTCTTAACTGGATGGTTGAAAACAAAGAAGAGTTAGTAAGAAAATTTTCTCATCACCCCAACCCTGTATTACATGGATTAATTGGGTCACTTTTAGAAGATTCTCCAACGGGCTGTGTTTTGCTTGGACAAAGAAACATCGAGCAGGTTGAGGTTGCAAAAACTCTGGGGGATGCCTTGTCAAAAGAAGATTCAGACTGGGTAAAAAATCTTTACAGAAAGAATCACTCAAAATAGTTCCAATGGAACCTTTGACTTTTATCTGTTAAATTCATCTTAAATAATTTTAATACTTTAGAAAGAATATAAATAAATGCCTGATAAGCAACAGCAGACAAAAATTCCTAGTGGGTATGATAGCAAGGATACGCAAGACCGTTTAGATTGGTTAAATTCTAAAATCAACTTTAAATATTCTTCAAATCTTCAAAATGAGCCGGAAGATTTAAAAGGTATTATAGAAAATCATATCGGGTTTATGAATATTCCAATGGCAATCGCAGGCCCACTAGATATAAACGGTGATTATGCTCAAGGCGAATTTCATGTACCAATATGTACTCTCGAGGGAACTCTTGCATTATCAATGAATAGAGGCATGATGGCCGCTCAACGGAGTGGAGGTGTCACAGTTAAGCACATAAAGCAAGAACTCTCCAGAGCCCCAGTTTTTATTTTCGAAGATTTGAATAAATCTTCTGATTTTATGCAATGGGTTAACAAGCACTATCAAGATATAAAAAAAGTTTCAGACTCTACATCGAATTATGGAAAGTTGTTAAGAATTGACCAATACCCAATTCAAAACTATGTAATACTAGATTTTGTTTTAGATACAGGTAATGCTGCTGGACAAAATATGGTAACACTAGCTGCTAAAGTAGCATGTGATTATATAAAAGAAAAAACGGGAGCAGATTTCTTTTTAGAATCAGGTTTTAACAGTGATAAAAAAGCTTCAGCTAGAAATATGATCATGGGAAGAGGGCACAGTGTCATTGCTGAAACAACGATAAAAAGTTCTATTGTTCAAAGAATTCTTAATGTCGACATATCTGAGCTTGAAAAGTATCAGGAGCTTGGACCCACAACTTCTCGGCTAGCTGGTACACAAGGCACACACTTACATATTTCAAATGCTTTAACAGCAATTTATTTAGCTACTGGACAAGACACTGCTTGTGTTGCTGAAAATTCAATTGGCCACTTTCAAATAGAATCAGTTAATGACGGTGTAAAATTTAGATTAACACTTCCTAGCATGACTGTAGGCACCGTAGGGGGCGGCACTCGTTTATTGGCTCAACAGCAAAACCTTAAGCTTTTAGGTTGCCATGAAGGTGAGAATTCATCAAAAAAATTAGCTGAAATTATTTGTGCTTCTGCTCTTGCACTTGAGACATCGCTTTTATCAGCTTTAGCTTCGGATACATTTACTAAGGCTCATATGAAATATGGTAGATAGATGTTTCTCCAATGTCAATCCTAAATAAATCTCAATATAGTTATTTAACAGAAAAACAATCCTTTCTTTTTCGTATTTGGAAAATAATATTCTATTATTATTGTAAAGTTGTTTTTTTGATCTATACTCCTGTAAAGGTATTAGGAAGAGATAATATTCCTAATGAACCCTCAATTTTTTGTAGCAACCACAATAGCCATATGGATGTTGCGTTGATAGCTCATGCAGCAGGGAAAAGTTTTAATCATTTTGGAATGTTAGCTGCAGTGGATTATTGGTTTGATAGTTCAATTAAAAGAGTTTTGACAAATTTAATAATGAATTTAATTCCAATTTCAAGGAATTCTGAAAATAAAACCAAAACTATTAGTTTTGATGAAACAATCGCACTTTGTAATTCATTCATGGAGCTAGATAAAAGAAATTTAATTATTTTCCCGGAAGGATCGAGAGGGAAGCCAAATGTAATGAAGAGCTTTAGGAAAGGAGCTGCTAGATTTTCTTTAGCCTTAAATAAACCCATAGTTCCTATATATATTGACGGATCATCAAAATCATGGCCAAAAGGTAAAATTTTTATGAGACCGTGTAAAATTACAATAAATATTCTTGAGCCGATTGATCCTAATGATTACATTTCAAATCAAAATGATAATGTTCTAAATGCAAAGCAATTAACTACAGCACTAGAAGAAAAAATTATGAAAGAAAGCAAGAAGCACATCAATGAGTAAATTTTTAGCTAGTAAATCAGATAAACACTTACACAAATGGGGTTTTAAGGATTCAGGTTTTAAGTCAATTGGTGATAAAGTTGTTAAATTTTCAGGTGATCGTTATGAAGTAAGTGGAACAGAGATGCCTGACTTTATTCCCTACATTGAAAAAATGTTAAATATTGAAATAGAGGATAATGACAAATTAAAGGAAGTTGATGAAAAATTTGTTTCGCCCTCAAAAGTCGATAAAAAATTCTACCAAGAGCTAGAAAAAGTTTTTGAAAGTGACAAGTTTACCATTGAAAACACTGAACGTTTGATTCATAGCCATGGCCAAGAAACATTCAAAGATATATATAAAGTTCTGTATAAATCTATAGATCGACTAGTTGACTTGGTGTTTTATCCAGAATCTGAAGAGGATGTAAGAAAAATTATTGAAACTGCTTTAAAATATAATATTTGTCTCATTCCTTACGGAGGTGGAACAAATGTAACGCGCGCACTATCTGTTCCTGAAAATGAAAAAAGAACTGTTGTTTCCATTGATACAAGAAGATTGTCAAAAATTGAATGGATAAATAAGGAGGATAGGAGAGTATGTGTTGAGGCTGGTATAACTGGAAAAAAACTAGATGAATTGCTTAAAAAAGAAGGTTTTATGATTGGACATGAACCTGATAGCGTTGAGCTTTCAACAATCGGTGGCTGGATTGCAACCAATGCTAGTGGTATGAAAAAGAATAAGTATGGCAATATTGAAGATATTGTTGAAAATGTTTATTTAGTTACCCCCAAGGGTGAAATTAATCAAATAAAACCAATATCAAGAGGATCTATAGGATTTAAACCTCAAAATATGTTATTTGGCTCAGAAGGCAATCTTGGAATTATTACAAAAGCTATTTTAAAGATTCATGAAAGACCTGAAGCTCAAGAATACAATTCAGTTTTATTTAAAACTTGGAGCGAGGGAGTAACATTTTTAAAAAAATTATCCAAAACGAATTATATACCAGCTAGCGTGAGATTAGTGGACAACATTCAATTTCGTTTTGGCCAAGCTTTGAAGCCAAGAGCAGAAGGATTGAAAAAAATAAAAAGCAAAATTGAAAAATTCTTAGTTACAAATATTAAAGGTTTTGACCCTGATAAAATGTGTGCCTTGACAATCGTTATGGAAGGAACTGAGGAAGAAGTGTCATATCAAAAGAAAAAAATTAATAAATTAGCAAAATCATGCAAGGGCATGATTGGCGGATCTGGCAACGGCAAACGTGGATTTATGTTAACCTATGCTATTGCTTACGTTAGAGATTTTGTTTCTGATTATCAAATTATGGGCGAGACTATGGAGACTACGGTCGCATGGTCAAATATTCAAAATGTAATTAATGCGGTATCTGAGAAATTGAATGAATTGCATAGTTTATATAAAATGCCAGGCAAACCTTATGTATCATATCGCATTCCTCAAATTTATCATACAGGAGTTTGCATTTATTTTATGCTTGGAATGAGCGTGAAAGGGATAGATGAGCCGGAAGAGAAATTTAGCGAAATTGAGCATACACTTAGAGAAGTGATAATTAAAAATGGAGGCTCCATATCCCATCACCATGGCGTAGGGAAACTTAGAAAAGACTTTTTACCCAATACTTTATCTGAAACTAGTATGCAATTAGTTAAAGAATTAAAATTAGCGCACGATCCTCAAAATATATTTGGCGCAAAAAACGGTATTTTAGCAAAATAACAATATCGGTTATAAAATCTTAAAAAAAACAGCCATTATTACTGGAGCTTCCTCAGGAATTGGAAAGTCACTATCTTTTAAACTAGCTAAAGAAAATTTTAATATTGTCTTAGCTTCAAGAAATTTCAATCAATTAAAAAAAATCGCTGAAGAAATCAATTTGTCTAACGGTTCAGCTTTGCCTGTTGAAACGGATATCACCGACATTAAGTCATGTCAAAATTTAATTTCAAAGACAATAAATGAATTTAGCCAAATTGATTATTTAATACTAAATGCAGGTTTAAGCATGTGGGCGCGTTTTGATCAAATTAAAGATATTTCAAAATTTAACGAATTGGCTAATGTGAATTTTAATGGCTCTGTCAACAGCATACACTGTTCTCTTGAAAGCTTGAAAGAATCAAGTGGTACAATAGTTTCCATTTCAACAGCTCAAGCATTTATAGGGTTTCCTAAAGCTACTTTTTATTCAGCATCCAAGCACGCATTGAAAGGATTTTTAGAAGGCCTTGAATTGGAGACAAAAGGTAAAATTCAGTTTATAAATGTTTACTTGGGTTGGATAAAAGAAACAAACTTGCGCGCAAATGCAATTGGACCAAACGGAGAAAAAATTGGAGACAGTCACCACAAGCACAGCAATAAGGCAGTTGAATTGGATGTTTGTACAGATTTAATAATTAAGGGAATCAAGCATAAAAAGAAAAATATCTTTATCCCCAGCTATTTAAAATATATTCCTTTTGTAAAGATCTTTTTTAATAAATGGCTATTTAAAAAAATATCAAATGCGGTTGATTCAGAAGAATTAAAAAATACATGAATCTTAACATTTGATAATTACAAAATATTAAGATCTTGCTGCTGTATTTTCAACAGCTTTCCAAACTCTCCATATATTTTTATAACATATCTTTTCAATTTCTTCTTCACTATAACCACTTTTTAGTAAGTGAAAAATAAGATTCGGGTAGAAAGAAACATCTTTGAGCCCATAAGGGAGGGAATCCCCAACACCGTCATAATCAGATCCAAGACCAACGTGATCAATACCTGCAATATTAACGACGTGATCAATATGCTTTACCACGTCTTTTATATCTGCATATATGGGATTTCTTTTATAGATCTTTTCCCTGAAGGCCAATAACTTTTCATCTCCTTCACTTAAATTATATTGATTTTTATAAGCCTCTACTTTTTTATTATTTTCATTTCTTTTATCTTGAGATTCTTGAGTTAAGAACGCTGAACCAAAATTAATTTGAATTACCCCTCCGTTCTCTTTTAATCTCATTATTTCTTTATCTCCCATGTTTCTCTCCCAGCCAGGAGTAAATTTTCTGCACGACGAATGAGATGCAATTACTGGTACATTGGTCATGTCAAATATTTGATTTATTACTTCATCAGTAACATGTGAAATATCTACCATTATCCCAAGCCTGTTCATTTCGCCAACGACTTTTTTACCAAAAGAGCTCAATCCCCCCCAAGTGCGTGTAGTATCATAGGAAGAATCACAAATTAAATTATCTTTTGAGTGAGTTAGAGTAATGTATCTAATACCTCTATCATAAAAATGCTTAAGATTTGATAAATCTTTTTCTATAGCAGCACCATTTTCAATACCCATTGGAAGAGCGATTTTTCCTTGAGAAAATATTCTTTCAGCATCTTCTACATTGTATGCAATTTCAAATTTATCAGGATCTCTATTAGCTATTTCATTGACTAAATCAATTAATGAATCTGCTTTTTCTTTGGCCCCACCCGTTTCTTGATATGATGCGGAAACATATATTGCCATAAATGGAACATCAAGGCCCCCTTTTTTAGCTCTTAGATAGTCAAAATCTCCACCTTCAAATAAGCCTGATATATCTTTATATTTACCATTTAGTCTATATGGTAAATCAATATGACCATCTGTAATTATAAATTTCTTAGATAATTCATTTGCTAACTCCATTAACGCTGCATCATTATCGCAAGATGAAGAAAAAAATGATATAAGAAATGTGACTAGGAAAAATAATTTTTTCATAAAACCTCAATTATCATTTGTTTGAACTGATAGATAATTCGTTGTTCCAGAAACGCCCATTGGAACACCACCAGTTATAATAAATTTTTCACCCCTTTTTAATAATTTGTTAGCATGAATTACGTTTTTACAAAGATCTGGTATTAAGTCAATATCATCATATTTATCTACTTTTATAGGAGTAATACCCCAAATTAATCTAAGCTGTCTGATGATAGAATTAAATGGGGTAAGAGCAATAACATTTGAAGGGGGTCTATATTTTGATATCATTCGAGCAGTACTACCACTATGTGTCATTGTCATGATAATATTAATATTCAAATCTTTAGTTATTTGACATACAGCATGGCTTATTGCATCACTAGTTTTATTTATTTCGTCAGGGTTGAAAACTTTTTCTTGCACTAATGATTTTTCAGTTAAACGAATAACCTCTTTTAAAGTCTTTACAACTTCAATAGGATAATTTCCAATTGCAGTCTCTCCGGTTACCATTAATGCATCAACGCTATCAAAAATTGAATTAGCAATATCGCTTACTTCTGCTCTAGTTGGAACTTGATTGGTTATCATTGATTCAAGCATTTGTGTAGCAATTATAACTGGCTTGCCATGTTTGTTGGCAAGTTTAGCAATCTTTTTTTGAGCTATTGGTACTTTTGCGGATGGAATCTCAACTCCTAAATCGCCTCTTGCAACCATAACACCATCAAAGCTACTTATTATGTTTTCTATATCATTGAGCGCTTCCCATTTTTCAATTTTTGCTATAACGGGTAAAAAAGAATTATTCTTTTTCATAATTTTTTTTACTTCATTTATATCTTTATGATTTCTAACAAAAGACAGCGCAATTAAATCTGCGCCTTTTTCAAGCGCAAGTTCTAAATCTTCTAAATCTTGAATAGTTAATGATGGTAGATCTAAGGTTGAATTTGGAAAATTTACACCTTTGCTTGGTTCTATTTTACCCCCAATTAACACTTTACATTCCAATTTGAAATTTGAAATCTTTTTTTGGACTAATAATTTTATTTTACCATCATTGATTAGGATTTCAGATTTTAGATTAATATTGGAAAGTGATATATTTTCTGTTATCAATATTTCTCCATCTATATAATCTCTACTTGACAGTATTACAGTTTCATTTTTCGAAATATCTAAAGCTTTAAACTTACTATTGATTCTTATTTTCGGCCCGCACAGGTCTGTTAAGATAGTAGGTCTTTCTCCGTCTTTTAATTTGAACCCTTTTAAAAGGTCATAAAGCTTAATCTTCGAATCTCTGTCGCCATGGGACATATTTAATCTAAATATGTTAGCCCCATTATTTATCATTTGATCTATGACTTTTGGATCGCTACATGAGGGGCCCAGTGTCGCTATTATTTTTGTATTAGTTTTCATTAATAGTCCTAATTTACGGAGAAAGGAATGGTTAACCTAAATGGGTTAATTTTAGCATTAAATTTTCTTCCATTGTTAGTTTTCATGCCAAAATGACCATGCATTACTCCAAACTCTGTCTTTAATGGGCAAAAACTTTTATATTCGTATGATTGACCAGGTTTAATTACAGGCTGGTTACCGATAACCCCGGGACCTCTAATTTCCTCTGTATTGTTTTTAGCATCCGTTATATTCCAGTATCGATCTATTAACTGGACGGTATCTTTTCCATTATTCTTAATCATCACATCATATGAAAAAAAAAATAATGATTTTGTAGGATCAGATCGTTCAGGTAAAAATTTTGTAGAAACAATTATCTCTATTTTTTCATTTGACATCTTAGTTTAAGCTAAGTTCTTTTTCTATTTCGTTTCTTAGCTCTAGAACTACTCTAACGTAATTATCAGAGTGATTATAGCTAAATATTGAATCATAAACTTCCTTAGGGTCCTTGATGTCTGATGTTGGATAGCCATTTTTGATTAAATAGTTTGCAATGCTAGAAAAAACATCCCCCCAAGCATAGGGCTCTCTCTTTCCATTCTTATTTCCGTCAACAGAATAATTAGCAAAGCTAGTTGGTATAAATTGTCCATAACCAAATGCTCCAGCGTAAGATCCCTTAATCGAATGTGGAGAAATATTATCATTATAACAATATTTTAAGAATGAAATGAGTTCTTTCTTTGCCCATCTTGAGCGCTTTCCAGGCATAATTTTAATTTGAGTGTAAAGAGCATTAAAAACGTTATAATTACCTCTTTGAGTTCCATAATTAGTTTCGACTCCAATAATACTTAATATCAAAAGAGGATCAATATTCATTGAAGTTGAAGTGCTATCTAGCAAATTGTATTGGCTAGAGTAGAATTTTGCTCCAGAGTCCACTCTTTTTTTTGTTACGAATATTTTTCTATATTCTGCCCAACTCTTCTTTTCATAAGGTTTTTCAAATAGTTCCTTGATTTTAGAGTGAACCTTTATATCCTTATGATTAAATGTTTTATCCAGGAAGGTCTTATCAATACCTGCGCTGATGGCTTCATTTCTAATCAAAGCATAAACAGAATCTTTTGGTTGTATCCCAACAATAAGTGAAAAAAATAATATATATAATTTCAATTTATGATGGTCTCTTCAACTTTGTCTTTAATCATATTTTCTCTTTCAAGAGCTCTTAATCTAAGAAAAACTAAAAAAAGAATAGTTATACTAATCACAATAATGTAGTGAATCTTTTTTGGCTCACTATTGTTTTCTTGATTCATTGTGTTTTAATATTTTTTCTGATATTATAAATTAAACTATCTCCAGAGTATTCCCCATGGCACTCATCCGGTAGTAGCGCAGCAATATTCAGCATAACCTCTTTACCAATATGTTCTAGGGCCTTATCTCTTTCAGATTTATCAATTGGGAGCTTTAAGGGACCAAAAGATTTCCCAATCTTTATGGTAATTTTGGGTCTTATTCCACTTAAAACATAATTAATTGGGTTCTGCTTCAAACCATAAATACCAATTGGTAAGATCTTAACTTTTTCCATTGTCGACAAGTAAACAACTCCAGGCTTTGCCTTTCGTAGTGTACTTGACTCAGTGTTGCCCTCGGGAAATATTCCTAGAATCTTATTTTGTTTTAACACTTTTCTGGCCTTTTTAATTGTAGAGGGTGCTAATTGAGCTCTATTTGTTGGAATAAAACCATAAAGCCATAATCCTAAATTTTCATACCAATTTACTTCCATATCGCTTGCAGCCATGAAAGAAATAGGCTTTTTTATAGCTAATATAACTAAAGGCGGATCAAATACGGTAAAATGATTTCCAGCAATTATATAAGGTCCTTTTCTAGGGATATTCTTTTGACCTGTGATAGTGATTTTAAAGAGTATTTTACCTAAAAAAAGAGCGATGTAGCTTAGTAAATATCTAATCCATGCAGGTCTTGGTCTGTATTTGTCCAATCCTTTTTTTGGAGACATTATAATTTTTTAGTTTTTTTGATAATTTGATAAAATTAAAGCAATACAGGTATTTAATCTTTTAGCAAAGGGGATATGAATGAATTCATTTGGACCATGTGCATTCGAATTTGGTCCAAGTACTCCAGTAATTACAAATTGTGCTTGAGGGTATCTTTCTCCAAGCATACCCATAAAAGGTATTGTTCCACCCTCGCCCATAGCTCTAGCTGGTTTGCCAAATATTTCTTTAGATGATTCATTTATTACATCATTTAGCCATGGCTTACAAGAAGGAGCATTCCAACCGTTGGCTGCCTTTTCCCATTTTATAGATACTTCACAACTGTTTGGTGGGTCACTAAGTAAAGTTTTTTCAACTTCTTGCATTGCTTTTTTAGAATCAGCTGTTGGAGGTAATCTGAACGAAAGATTTGCGGCAGAGAATGGCAATAAAACATTTCCTCCATCCTTTATAGGTGGTATTCCATCAATACCAATGACAGTCATGGTAGGCCTCCAAGTCCTGTTTAGCATGGACTCATATGAATCGGATGTTGACGGTTTGGTGTTGCCATACCAAGGAAACTCTTCTTCCCAATTACCGAGACATTCAACCATTTCCAAAGCTTGGACCTTTCGTTCGTCTGGTATCTCTACATTTAAGTTCTCAAGATCTATTTTTCCAGTATCAGAATCTTCTAATCTACTTATTAATTTACTTAAAAGTCTAAAAGGAGACGGAACTACTCCACTTGCACTACCAGAATGAACTCCTTCCTTTAAAACGTTAATTTGAAGCTTGCATGCTATCATTCCTCTCAAAGAAACGGTCGACCAAAATTGTTCATAATTTCCGGCGCCCGAATCCAAACATATAACAAGATCGACATCTCCTATAATATCTTTACAATCCTCCATATAATAAGGTAGGTCTGGAGATCCGCTCTCTTCGCAAAATTCTATTAAAATAATTATTCTTGGAAGGGAAACTCCTTGCTTGATTAAAGAATTCACAGCGGCAATGCAAGCAAACAGAGCATACCCATCGTCAGCGCCACCTCTTCCGTATAGTTTATCATCTTGGATAACTGGTTTCCATGGTCCCAGATCATCTCTCCATCCATCCATTTCAGGTTGTTTATCTAAGTGCCCATACATTAAAACATTGCCCTCTTTATCACCAGGAATATCAATTAATATAAGAGGTGTCTTACCATTCGCTTTTTTTATATGGAATTCGCTTTTTTCAGGCGCATGCTTTTTTGCCCATTTCACTGCATTCTTTAGCACCTTTTCCATATATCCATTCTCTTCCCAATTTTTATCAAAAGCGGGTGATTTATTGGGTATCTTAATATATTCAACAAGCTCTGGTATTATTTCATCATTCCAAAAATTGTCAACATATGATGATATTTTTGAGGATATATTAGATTTGTTCATTTAAAATTTGGGCTTAAAAAGGAAGGTCATCATCAATTTCTTCATTAGATGGCTCAACATTTTGTTGATTCATAGGTTGTGATGGTGAATTATTTGATTCCATCTTTCTGCCGAGCATTGTGAATTGTTCACATACTACTTCTGTTGTATATCGCTTAACTCCATTATTATCTTCCCAGTTTCTCGTTTGGAGCTTGCCCTCAGTATATATTAATTGGCCTTTTTTCAATAGATCACCAGCCAGTTCAGCAGATTTGCCAAACATAACGCAGCGATGCCATTCAGTCTTATCTTGAATCTCTCCATTAGAATCTTTCCAGGATTCATTAGTGGCTAGAGTAAAGTTTGCTACTGCAGCACCTGATGGGGTGAATCTTGACTCAGGATTTCCACCCAAGTGACCAATCAATACAACTTTGTTAACACTACCTTTTTGCATTTTAATCCTCACATGTTTAAATCTAAGATTACAATTTAAAATTTAATGTATCATGTCGCTATATCAATTTTAAAAAATTAAAATTACAGAAGATAAGGCAGTAGAGCTTTTCTATTTTTAGGATAATCTTGAAATTTTTGATTGTACCATTTGTGGGTTGATAGCGCTCGTGGTATTAGATTTGCCAAAGTCCACACAAAAAATGAAAACCCAGCAAATGATAATACCATAATTGCCCAACCTAACCATTCCAGTATTTCACCAAGATAATTTGGGCATGATATGTAATTAAAAAGCTTTCCATTTGGAATGCTGTAATCACCCTTTCCATCTTTTCTTAGCTTAAATAATATATTATCAGATGATATATTAATTATGAATCCAGTAAAAAAAATTACCATACCTCCAACAAACTGAATTGAATAGAGCCAGGAAAGTGGGTAAGGGTCTCTTAAAAAAAAGATCCATTCGGCGTTTATAGAAGTATTTATAATGTTAAACCCTCCAGCTAAAAACGCGATAGAAAGCGGCATCTTCTTGTGCGAAATCTTTGCCCTAAATGGCCAGACTATGCTTCTGTGAAAGTAGTGTAAGATCCAAAAACATGCCATTATTAAGCTCACTGTTCTTAACCCATTTTTCAATGATAATAAAGCAAAAATTGTCATCAAGATCCAGCTTGGCATTTCCATAGCGATCCATCCCAGTCTAGCAGGAATTCGTATTCCCCATCCCTCTTGATCATGTTTACCGTATGGTGCTTTAACGAAATTTAAAATAACAAAAACCAATAAAGATAAAAGAGTCCAAGCTGTAATAATTAAATTGAAATTTGAATAATTAAATATCATGCTCAGAATCAAACCAAGATAGTGTATCGGAGATTGTTGAATGGATACTGCGAGGCTTATGATTTAGCTCTTTTTTGGCTAGTTCGTAGCTAATTTTTAAGCACTGATTTTTAAGCGTGTAAATACTTCCCAAATTTATTAGCTCCCTTTTTTTTGTTAGTAAGGACCACAGCTTTGAGAATGGAAGAATAATGTACAAAAAAAGAAATGGTATTTCACCATAGTATATTTTTTTATCAATCTTTTCTTGAATTATAATTGATAAATCCTTGAAGGATTGCCATCTTCCTGAAATAATATAGTTTTGTCCTTTTTTGCCATGTCTGACACATTTTATGGCAGCAGAACACACATCCCTTACATCTACCCAATTGTAACCTGCTTTGATTGCTAGAGGCATTCTTTTATTTTTTATATCCAAAATCATTTGACCCATTCTGCTAGGCTTATAATCATAGGGCCCAATAACGCCAGTTGGGTGTAAGATGCTAGCATCTAGCCCTTTTTCTACAGCTTTATATACTTCTTTTTGAGCCATGGCCTTAGTTAAATCATAAGAAGATGCTGACTGGGTATCTACTAGCTTTCTTTTTTCATCAAGAACAGTTTGATAGGGGAATTGGTTAAAAGCGTGAATACTAGAAAAATAGATTAGTTTATCTGTTTTTGATTTTAAAGCAGCATTACAAATGGATTTTGTTCCATCAACATTTACTTTTTTCATGTTTTTGTAATCCACTTTTTCTTGCGCAACAATCGCTGCAAGATGAAAAACAACGTCGCAACCAATCATAGCTTTTGCCAAATTAGTCTCGTCAAAAATACTAACACAAATTTTCTCAACATCTAAACAGTCAATTGACCTAGTATCTTTATTAACTAAACATTTTACGGTCCAATTATCTTTTAATAAATAGCGAACCAGGCAAGACCCTAAATGGCCTGAAGCGCCAGTAATGAATGCATTTTTCATGTATTTATTATAACGCAAATAAATCTTTGTGATTTCATTAAATAAAAAAAAATTGTTTTTTTTTAAAAAAACGTTGTTTCTTAGTTTATTTTTAGTTTAATGTCTTTGAGAAAAGACTTACTAAAGCCGAGGTAAGACAGGCTTTTTATGTACATTTTTGATATTAAAACAGTGGAGGGCACTAATAAAATGAGAAAATCATTTGCCTTAATTGCAGCTACTTTTCTTATGATACCAGGGTTTTTGCTTGCGCAAATTCAAGTATCTGGAACTGTAACTGACGCTCAGACAGGTGACAAGCTTGTAGGAGCAAACGTTATTGTAGAGGGAACCGATACAGGTACATCTACTGACGTTGATGGTAACTATTCTGTTACTGTCCCAGCCGGATTAACATCGGCAAAGTTAACAGCACGTTATATTGGATATAAGCAATCCACAGTGACTGTTAGTGAATCAGGAACTACTGATTTCAATCTTCAAGAAGACGTTTTGAAGATGGATGCAGTCATGGTTACTGGTGTTGCTGGAGAATTAACAAAGACCAAAACACCTTTTGCGATTGATAAGATCGACTCTGATGTTCTTGAGCTTGCTCCATCAACTACCGTTGAATCAATGATTAGGGGTAAATCAGCAGGTGTTAAAGTTGTAAAGGGTTCTGGTGAGCCAGGCTATGCAGCTTCAGTACAATTAAGAGGCGCTACCAGCATTAATGCAAGTGGACGTTCACAAGCTCCTTTATATATTGTTGATGGAATTATCATTGATCCTTCTGTTTCAGGAAGTCCTATGGGTGATATTAGCCCTGATGATGTTCAAAGTATTGAAATCATTAAAGGTGCTTCTGGAGCTTCCGAGTACGGTGCACGCGCAGCTAATGGTGTTATTGCTATTACAACTAAGCGTGGCTCTGAACTTGGTCTAGGACAAACCAGATTTAACTATAAGATGGAACAAGGTTACAACCAGCTTCAAGGTTCAATTAAAACCAATGGATCACACTTTTTCAAGATTGATCCAGCTACAGGATATATGATTGACAATGATTCAGGTTTACCATTTGATCCACGTGACAATACTAAGAGTCCAATTCCAGAAAATTATTCTGATAGCTCTTGGGCAAATGGTTACTATTTTTCAACTAAACCATACAAGTATGTAGCAACTGGTGATCCAACAGATGGCAGTCCAAAATTACTACCAGACAATGGTGGAAGACCTGGATACGATCATGTTCAGCGCATGTACTCTGATGGTGATTACACAAAGCATACCTTTTCAATGAGTAGAAATGCAGAATCCTTCAATGTATTTGTTGGTCTTTCTAGTCAAGGAGAAGACGGTGTATTTGGTGATTTCATCGATGGTTTTACAAGAAATACATTTCGTTTAAATACTGACGTTAGTCTACCAGCTGGTATCAAGCTTGGTTTTAGCTCACTTCTTTCTCGTTCATTGAAAGAAGAAGCAAGCGCTGCCGCTTTCTTTGATGTAACATTCTTCCCATGGGATGTTGATATCTTAGCGAAAGATTCAGACGGGCAATACTATATTCAGCCAGATCCTCGCAACGAAGAAGAGGCTAACCCAGTTTATCAAATTGCTTACAATGATCGTTTAAGCACTCGTGACAGAGTCTTACTTGGTTCTAACTTCAGCTGGTCAATGACACCATCATTGAAAGCAGTTGGTTCGCTAAGTTATGATCGTTCAGCAAGACTATGGAGCAACTCATATCCAAAGGGTTGGTTAACAATTACTCCTAGTCCAAACTTTAATGATGGTAATCTTACAAAGTCTAACACCAATGAGCAGTCAATCAATGGTGACATTGGTATTAACTATGCTACTCAAGTAGGTGAAGCTGATATTATTGTAAGAGGTCGTTATAACTACGAATCTTATGACTATGTTTATCGCAGTGGAAATGCTTGGAACTTAGCTGTTGGCGATGTTCCACAGTTAGAAACTGGAGCAGATAAGACTGTAAGTTCATCAAACCAGACTGTGAATTCAGATGGTTTCAATATCGGCGGTCAAATTGACCTTCTTGATAGATATATCATTGACTTAAGCTTAAGACAAGATCGTAGTTCTTTGTTCGGTCCACAAAATCGTGAGAATAGCTACTACAAGTTCAGTGGAGCTTATCGCTTGAGTGAAGAATCTTTTTGGGGGCCTTTAAAAGGCTTACTACCAGAGTTTAAGTTCAGATTCAGTAGTGGTACTGCTGGTGTAAGACCTGCGTTTTCTCAGCAATATGAGACCTGGTCAGTAGCTGGTGGTAATATTTCTAAGGGCGCTCTTGGAAACAAAGATCTTAAGCCACAAACAACAACCGAAACCGAATTTGGTGTTGATTTCAGTTTATTAGATCGTGTTTCAGTTGAGCTTACTTCTTCAAGCACTTTGAATGAAGACCAGTTGTTACCAGTACCATTGGCAGGATTTTATGGATATAGCAGTCAGTGGCAAAATGCTGGTACCTTAGAAGCTGAAGCTTTAGAATTATCAGTTAACGGTTACGTTCTTAACACTAGAGATATGTCATTATCTCTAGGTTTTAACTATGATACCTATGATCAAAAACTAACCGAGTTCAATATGCCTGCCTACCTAACGAGCAGTGGAAGTGGTCAAACTGTTTTTTATATGAAAAACAATACACAGTATGCATCATTTTGGGGAACCAAGTGGGCTACTGGAGCTGCTCATCTTCCAGAAGCTGATCGAGCTAGCATCAGCCAGTTTGCTACAAACAGCGATGGCTATTTAGTTTGGGTTGGTGATGGCAATAAGGTAACTGAAGGTATTTCTAAAACCTTATGGGGAAGAACTTCAACAGGTTTAAGTCAGACTTACAACTGGGGACGTCCAATTCAGTTTGTTGATGAAACTGGAAATTCTCTTCACCAAATTGGTACATCAGTACCTGATTTTGGATACTCATTCAACGCAAACTTCAGATTCCAAGGATTATCTGTTTATGCGATGTTTGATGGTCAAAGCGGTGGTAACATCTACAATCATACAAGACAGTGGGGAGCTAGAGAAGCTGCTACTGGTGATGTAGATCAGTATGGAAAGTCAGAAGCTGAGATGAAGCCTACTATTTACTATCGTGACCTTTATCATGTGAATGCAGCTAATGACTATTACGTTGAAGATGCATCATATATGAAGCTACGGGAACTTTCTGTAAAGTATAACGTTAGTAGTCTCGTTGATTTAAGATCAGTCGGTATTAACGGCTTACAAGTTGGTATTGTTGGACGCAACCTTATCACCTGGACTGACTACCAAGGATATGATCCTGAAGTAGGGTACGGTGGTGGAACTCTAGGTTCAGCAGTAAATGCTCGTGTCGACTCATACGGCTATCCTAACTACAGAACTTTCTCGTTTACATTAGATGTAGACTTTTAAGAGTAGGAGAAGATTAAAATGAAAATAACTAAAAAGATAACTGGTATAGCATTATCGTTTGTAATGTTTATGACAGCATGTGCTGATTTAGACGTCACCAATACTAATGCACCAGACCAGTCTCGTGCTCTAGCATCTCCAGCAGATGTTGAATCATTGATTAAGAGCACATTTTTAACCTGGTGGCAAGGTGTCCACGTGACAGGTTCAGGTTTCCAACCTATGGTCATGGGAGACTCTCAGTCTTCCTCATGGGGTAACTATGGAATGCGTGAAATGTCAAGTGAGCCTCGCGCCGCTATCAATAACAGCCCTGCATGGGGATATGCATTTTATATTGAAGACCCATGGTATGACTTATATGGTGCTATCTCATCTGCGAAAGATGGATTAGCTTCATTAAAAGCAGGTCAAGAGGGTGGTAAAAACTTTCTAGCTACTGCTGAAGATGATAAAAGAGCAGAGGTATTTGCAAAATTTATTTTGGCAATATCCAATGCTCAAGTCGCATCGTGGTACGATAAGGGTTTTTACGTAGATGGGGACACTGACTTCTCACAGAAGATTGAAACTGTCGATTACAAAACTCTGATGTCAAGTGCATTAACTGCGCTCGAAGCAGTAGTTTCTGAAGCAGAAGCTAATAGTACTGTATCTATACCCGAAGATTGGATGCAGATTCCTGGCATGACCATGGCTGATCTTGCTAAAGTTGGTCATAGCATGCTAGCACGTTACAAGGCTGCTGTTGGTAGAGATGCTACCGAAAGAGCAGCTGCTGATTGGGCAGACATTGCATCTCACGCATCAAAAGGTGGCGAGTTTGCTCCTGTTGGTGATGGTGACTTTTGGTGGACAAGAACACAGTATTATTCAGCTGTTTCTAGAAGTTGGGGTAGAGCAGATTACAAAATGATTGGCCCTGCTGACAAATCAGATGGATATAAGAACTGGTTAGGCGATGGTAGCGATGCTACTGTTGCTGGTCGTAAAGCCTTCTCAATTGTAACCGACGATAAAAGGATATCAGCTGGTGATGCAGGTGATGGTACCCAGGCAGCTGGTTTGTACGGCTTAAATGAGTATCGTACTCGATTAATTGCTTCAAGAGGTACATATCATCAGACCTATTACTTCTGGAATAGACAATCAGCTTATGCAACTACTTTAGTTGGTCCTATGCACGATGTTGTACAGTCTGAACTTGATCTTTATCAAGCAGAAGCAGCGCTCCGCGGTAACGATGCTGCAAGCGCAGCAACCTTTATTAACAATAGTCGTGTAACTATTGGAGGTTTATCCGCTGCAACCGGTTCAACACCAGTTGGATCTCCATCAGATGCACCAAGTGCACTTGATGATGCATCCCTATGGGCAATGTTGAAATACGAGCAGATTATTGAAGCAACCCAAACGAATCCGTTTGTACCCTTTTATCATAGAAGAGGCCATGGCGACCTAGTTAAGGGTACTGCTGAGCATCTACCAATTCCAGGGAAAGAGTTAGAAATCCTATTGATGGATTCTTACACTTTTGGTGGTCAAGACGCTATTGGAACAGATGGTACGGCAGGAAGAAAAATATCACCATTTGATGGTAATGGTGGATTTAGAACACGCGGTTTTGTTATTGAGTGGGATAAAGTAACACCGTTAACAGACAGCGCGCTCAAGTAAACTATCGGTTTATATTATAAAAAGAAGGCCCTATTTATTAGGGCCTTTTTTTTTGCTAAGGAACTACAATCATGAATAGAAAAATTATTTTAACCTTTATGGTGTCTTTGTTTTTAATCAATTGTGCTGGTACGAGTAGTAACGGTCCTAAAGTAAGAGACCATAGAGTATCAATTGGTCTTGCAACTAATGAAGATTTTGTTACGCTTGCAAATAGAGTACTAAATCGTCATCGATTTGTGATAGAGCAGACTGAGGATCGTGGGGCAGGAACCGTTATAATTTGTCAATACGTTTACCCAAACATTACCAATCTTGAGATCTTAAACGGTATTAACGAAGTCAGATATCAATTGATGTTAGAGTCAAGGGTAAAAGGTAACGGAGCTGGTATGTATAGTGTAAGAGCTATCGTTAAGTCCTTTGGTAGACCAGAGGGCAGTGAGGAATGGATTGACATTGCAACAAACGATGAAACCAAGAAGCGCATAAAAGACTTTTCAAACGATCTGAAAATAGAATTCGAGAATCGTATTAGAGCATTTTAAAAGCTTTTATTTAGCTTAAATAAATCGCTATCTAATCTACTTAAATTCAATTTAATTAAAACGCGTGCCCAAAAAATACTGCATTTAGTAGAAGACCGTTCGTTCCATACCAAAAAGCTCTGAAGGATGGATTATCCCCAAACATGATGATATGGCCTCTTCCTTGTCTTTTAGCTATGATCGAAGCTGTGCCTTTCATGTCGTTTAATCTTTCCTCAGAAATATAACCACTTAAAAGCGGATTGTTGGTATATCTTGCAACGTTTGCAGAGGGTGATTTGGATAGTTCAAAAAAAGTATCACCACGTCTAAAAACAGGTACTGCTTTTTTATAACCATATCCAATTGGATGTGTATTATCTAGTCTTATGTTAAATATGGCACCGCCAATGCGTTGTGCACCTGTAGTGTTTCTAACCCTGCTATATGCTATATCTAAATTAATCTGCTTGTTCTTTTTGATTTTCTCTGTGGTGATCTTTTTATTTACTGCCCATCTTGAGGCGGATCCAGTAGTTATTAAGGTTCCACCTTCTTTATTCCAATCCTTTATCGATTGTATATCAGTTGAGTCAAGCATTGTATAATTTCCATCAGCTAAGATCAACGTATTATAGTGTGACAATTTTCTCTGTGAAAGATTATTTGCATCAACCAACGAGGCTGGAATGTGCATTCGATGATTTAAAAGATGCCAAACTTCTCCAACACCATAAGATGATGTTCCCCTTCCAGAGAGGATTGCGACTTTCGGTTTTTTAAGTAGGCCTTGAAATGCACCACCTAAATCAGGACCCGTGGGTGTTGATGCAGAGTTAGTAGCGTAGATATTAACATGGTTTTCAAGAGCAATATCATTCATTAGATTATGAATATCATCTTCCGTTAGCGTAGAATTAGCATCTCGCTGTGACACAGGTATCACAATAGTTCCCCGATCAAATCTCATCTTTTTCCCATTTACATTCGCAGAAAAGGGCTCTGTCGTTAATCTAGGCAGTACGCCCGCATCTAAAATTTTATATAATGCACGTGCATTATAATACCTATTCCATTTCATCAGATATGCAGATTGTGCCTTTCCACCCATTACGCTACCTCCATCTAGTTCAACAGGCGGTAATTCATTTCCTAAATAGGAATCCGGACCTTGTTTTAATTGGTAGCTCTCAACGCCATAAGCAAGGGGTAAGGTCCATGCAGAAACATCATAAAAGAGTGAATCTGTAAACATGGTCACTTTTTCCATTATACCATTGATAAATCTCGTTTGTGGCTGTTTAGTAGGTACAATGACTGCCTCTCCTTTGTTAAACTTACCTTCGCGAATCGAAATAGTCCTTTTAAGCTCATACGCTTTAATTCTGTGACTTTGCAGATTTCTTAATAGCATTTGCGCTTTAGTTCTATTGTTTTTAAGGCTGATTAAATACCCTTTAACAGGATTTTTTTTAGCTTCAGAATTTGCTGTTTGATAAAAGCTTTTCTGGTAGTTTAAAAAATCTTTTCTAAGCGCTACTAAACCATCTATGTTGCCAAGTGTCGCCATAAATTGATTTCTAACAGAAAATGCATAGGTCAATTTTCCTGAAGTGGTTGTGGTTTTGAGCGACCTCGATGACCCTTGTTCAAATAAGATCCCTACAGAACCATGTATGTCACCAAAGGTAGATCCTTTGCCATAATAAAAATCATCAAAAGATTGTTCTGAATAATACATTGATTTAATAGAATCAAGCCTCTTAGCAAAATAGGGCGCTAGCTTGTACGCCAGTTTAATTCCTTCTTCAGGAGTATTAGGATTATTTCGCGAAGGAATGCCAGGCTGAAAGAAAAAAGTAGAATTACCTCCCATCTCATGAACATCTAAAAGGTATTGAGGGCGCCAGTAGTGAAAAACAGAAACCCTACCTCTAGATTCGGGTTGTGTCAGGGGCAACCAATCTCTATTCATATCAAAAAAATAATGATTAGTTCTGCCTCCTGGCCATGGCTCGTTGTGTTCTCTATCTTGAACATCATCTGTAGCAACTAAGCCGCGATTGCCATTGACCCAATTCACAAAACGATCCCTACCATCAGGGTTAAACATTGGATCAACAATGAGAACTGTATTCTTTAAAATTTGATCAATTTCATATCCCTTGCCTGCAGCTAAATGATATAGAAGCAATATGGCTGCTTCAGTTCCACTAGCTTCATTCCCATGGATTGAATATCCTAAATAAGCTATTACAGGCATATTATTAATTTCATTATTAGAGACACTAGATGGATTATCAGATAAGCGCAAATTAGCTATTCTAATTAAATCAAGTTTCTCATGATTTTCTGGAGAGGTAACTATGGCGTGAATTAGTTTCCTCCCTTCATGGGAAATAGCATGTGATTTAAGAACAATCCTATCGCTTTCACTAGCTAATGCCTCAAAGTAATCAACCACTTGACTTGTGCGGGTATGTCTAGTTCCAATTTGATGGCCAATAATTTTTTCTGGTCTTGAAATTTGAGGATCGTATGAAACATCTTTCACATTCATAGGCAAAGAAATCTTTTCTTGTGAAAACGCAATTGTGAAAATAAAAAAGTAAATAAAATGTCTCATTTGAAAACTCCTGTGATGATGTGATTACTTTATAAACAAACTATCTAAAGCTTCGATAAGTTCTGAATATTCTAAGTCTTGTCCAAAATAATATTCGCCTTTTGAATCTTGTAGGATAAGCTCCCAGTGTAAATGGGATTCGTCTTTAGTTCCTTTTGTGCTTGGACTTGTTCCAGTATTTCCTGAATATCCAAAAATTTCTCCAGACTTAATATTATATCCAGTTTCAAATTTAGGTATTATACTTGACAAATGCGCATAGATGGAAATCGACCTATATCCTGGGAATAATCCCAAACCGTGATCAATTATAACGGCTTGCCCTAAAAGTAGCTCGTTAAAAATATCTGAAGGCGTTCTGTTTATCAAGCTTGCTCTTTTAAGCATTTCAATTCGAAAATCAGCTGGCATCTCTTTGTAGTTTATGTCTGATCTAATTATAATTCCATCTGCAACCGATCGAACCGGCGTTCCCCAATTAGAAAAAAAATCAATTCCTCTATGCGTACCAGAGCGATACGACCTAGGTGCATTTGGTAGTCTTGATGCTCTCTTAGGAAAACTTAATCCGTCAATAGGTAAAATGATTTGATTAGTGATTTTTGAAAAATCTGGTACTTTACCACCTTTATCAAATAGATAATGTGTTGGGAGCGAATCCTTTAGTTTTTTTATTTCTGTTTCAATATGACTTTTTAATTGAAGCGTGTCTATTGAGAATTTCATATTTATTTCATTGCCATTTCTATTCATACTTACGAATCTTCTGCTATCTAAGCCAAGGAAATCAATTTCATCTTTGTACATAGAAACAGAAGAATCATGCAATGAAGGGAAAAGCCTTTTGATTAAAAAGGTTTTATTGATAGGATTTCGTACATCTAGTAAATATTTATCAAAGTCTGATCTTATATCAAATGTTATTGAAGCTTTTATGCTGTCAACGCTTATGTTGTAAGCAGTGGCGGAAATTGCAGTATCATCATTAATTAACGCAGAAGCATCTTTAGGCACAAGAACGGGCTTGTTTGAGCAACTTATGATAAAAAAAATTAACAGTATTATTTTCTTCATTATTAATTATTTCATCGATTTTAGTATATAAGATAGAGCATCTTCATAGACCGATAAAGGATGATTGATAAAATTTCTAGTTGAATATGAATTGAAAATAGATTTATTTAAATCTGATAATTCATAATCCTTGTCAAATGAAATTTGTAATAAATCATAATTACATATTTTAATCGTTTCAAGCAATGAATGCTCATACATCGACCAAGACATGGGTGTAAAAATGAGTTTGTTTGAATAATTTCTATTGCGCTGTAAAAAATTGATAGCTTGAAATATCTTATGAGTTTGGAAAATCTTTAGTTCTATGTCTTTTCCTCTGCAAAATCTTTTTATACTCTTGTTGATTTTATCTAAAGTAACTGTTTCCTTATTTTTTGCAGATATCTTTCCAATCAAATTAAGGTTAGGACCATGGAGTATAAGAATTTTCATTGCTATAATCTATTTGACAGGAGCAAGGTTTCCAATAATATAACCAATAAGTATTCCTATCATCATTGCTATTGTTAAAACGCGAGATTTTGTTAAGTCTGAACCATGCCCTTTTCTTATAGCTACTGCACTAATAAAATAACTCATAGCGTTTACAATGTAGAAAAAAGGTATAGAAAATATCTTAACAAGAAATGGCCCTATAAGTGGCACCGCAGCTGCTAATGCAGCTAAACCTGCAAAGGCTTGAGTAAAAACCCCTATTACAACAGTTCCAAAAACAACAATCTTCTTATCTATGCCATATTTTATAGCGAAATAGATAGAGCAAGAAATGCTTGACCAAATTAGCAAATTCTTCCAATTTTTTTTTAAGAATCCTTTTTTCATAATCTATATACCGGTTAATAGGAATTTTGCAATTAGAAAATATAGGGTCACCCCTAGAATATCAATAGCTGTAGTCACAAATGGCCCAGTAGCGATTGCAGGATCGATATCAAATTTATCCAACATAAGCGGAACTATGGATCCAATTGTTGCGGCAATAATCATGGATGAGCATATACTTAGCCCAACTGCTAAACCAAGAGTGGGTGGCATATTTATAAATTTTATCACTGCAAATAATCCTAGAAGAATACCATACAAGGTTCCAAGAATTAGGCCAACTCTAATTTCTTTGAATAAAACTTTAATTGAGTTTTCAATGTTTACTCTCCCGGTTGCAAGCCCGCGCACAATTAAAGTAGAGGATTGAGTACCAACATTTCCACCCATTCCTATGATTACCGGTATAAATGCTGCTAGCGCTATTGATTTCTCTAAGATATCATCAAAAATACCAATTATAAATGCGGCCATTATTCCACCTATCCAGCTAGCAAAAAGCCATGGCAAGCGACTTTTTGCATTTTCCCAAGATGATCTCAGCAAGATCTCTCTATCTTTTCCCGCCCCAACCATTTGTAGAAAATCTTCAGTTGCTTCTTCTCTAATAACATCCACGACATCATCAACTGTAACAATTCCCAGCAGTTTGTCTTCAGAGTCAATCACTGGAACTGCTAATATATTATATTGAGAAACAATCTTTGCAACCTCCTCTTGATCTGTCTCAGGTCTAATTGCATGAATCTGACGAGACATAATATCCTTTAATTTAGTTTCAGCTGGAGTTATAACAAGCTCCCTGAGAGAAATTACTCCTGTCAATCTACCTTCGTCATCTAAGGTATATAAATAAAAAACCATCTCTGCATCACGCTGATCTTGAAGTGCATTTACTGCTTGCTTTGCGTTGGTTTCTTCATGAAGAGTAAATACATCTGTATTCATCAAGCTTCCTGCGCTATCATCAGGGTAAGCCATTATCTCTTCAAGCTGTTCTTGCTCATCAGTTTCTAGAAGCTTGATAACCGAGTTTGCAAATCTTTCATTAACAAGACCCATTAAATACGCTTGTTCATTTGAACTGGCATATTGCAAAATAGATGCTATCCTCTCTGCTGAATCATTCTCTAGAAGACGTAATGCTGTCGATTCGTACAATTCACTTAAGAATTCAACAGTATTATTGTCAGCCTTCATGAAATTAAATATTAGATCTTGTTCAGATTCGTTTAGATATTGAAAGGTTAAAGCCATATCTGCAGGGTGAGTTTTATCTATAAGTTTGATAATATTTGTCTTTGCATGTCGCCTAATCAACCTTCTGAAGGTATCTCTTAAAATAGTTATCTCTGTTTCAAAAATCTCTTTCTTCATACTTTAACTCCGCTTGTATGAATATTCTTGAAACCAAAACTAAATGCTACTATCCCAAATAATATTATAATTGGATGAATATGTCCATTCCAGAGAATAACGCGCTCAACAAAATCATCAAATGTTGTCAAAAAAAGAGATGTACCATTTATACAAATATGAAAAACAATGGAGGGTAAAACGGACTGTGTTTTCCATGCAAGATAGCCCAACAATATCCCAAGTAAATAGATTTGAATGATCCAGTAAGGGTTAAAATGAATAAAAGCAAAAAATAAACTTGAAACTAAAATAGCCCTGGTTACATCTTTCCATGTATTTTCAAGGTAGTGCTGCAAAAAACCTCTGAATAGCAGCTCTTCTCCAATTGGAGCAATGATAACAATTGTCAAGCTCAATAAAACAAAAGAAATCAATTCGTCAGGTTTTAAAATATTCTCAAGCTGAGAAAAAGATTCTGGTAATGGAATAATCATTTCAAATAATATGTTTATTTCATCTGAAATAACTACTGCACCAATAGACAGAATGAAGGAATAAAGTAATATTTTTTTTGATACCCTATTGATCCTAAGGCTTTTGGCTATGTTTAAATTATTTCTTTTTAATAAAAATATTACTGGGACAACTATAAAGAATTGAGCAAGAAACATCCCTATATATGTTGAAATCGATGGATTTCCTCCATAATCAATTGAACCTAGAGCTGTTCCAATTATCAATGCAGAAAGGACTGAAAACAATACCACTAAAAAAATTTGCCATGTAGATCGATTTTGTTTCACTTTTAATTAACTCTTTTCTTTCCATTGATCTATAAATTACCACCTTTGTAGGGCAATTAAAACACTACATTAGTTTGTAAATCTATGTAACACAATACCCATAGCTACACCAATATTTAAAGATTCCCCTTTGCCAAATTTTTCAATCTTTACATATGATGAAATCTTTTTGTTCATAGTTTTTGAAATACCAGAAGCTTCGCTACCCATGACAAGTGCCCAGTTTTTAGGATTAGATATATCGTTAATATCCTTTCCTTTATTGAAATCTGCACCAATTAAATTAAACCTGTTCAAATCTTCTGAGCTGGGCGTACCTAAATATTTCATATTGAAATGAGAACCCATCGATGATCGCACAACTTTTGGATTATAGAATTCAACGCTATTAGGAGATATGCCAATTTGTTTTATTCCAAACCAATCGCAAGTTCTGATGATTGTTCCAAGGTTCCCAGGGTCTGAAATTTGGTCTAAATAAACCAACGGAAAATCTGAGCTTATTTTATTGTTTAAAGGTATTGCTACTTCTGCTAATATCCCTGGTGGGCTATCAACTTGTGATAATTGACCGAAGCATTTATCATCTACAACAGATGTTTTGTATTTATTATATGTAGCTAAATTCTTATTTTTTTCTATAAAACTTTTACTTAAAACAATATTTTTTATATTGACGCTGTTATGAATAGCAGTCAATACCGATCTTTTACCCTCAATAATAAAACTATTATTTTTCAACCTTCCTTTTTTTGTGTAAAGAGATTTAATGCGTTTTTCTAGAATTTTCGATATCAATTTAATTTATACTCAACTTTACCATTTACTATAGTGTGTGTAACTTTTGTTTTTAATATTTCATTTTCTGGTATAGTCATTATATTTTGGGAAAAAACTGTAAAGTCTGCATATTTACCAATCTCTATAGTTCCTTTGATATCTTCTTCAAAGGCACCGTATGCAGCATTTATAGTATAGCTCTTTAATGCTTCCATTCTTGTCATTTTTTGTCTTGGTTCATATCCATTATTTGGCATGCCAGATAATGTTTTTCTACTTACGCTAGCATAAAAACAGGCAATAGGATTGATGGGTTCAACAGGAACATCACTTCCATTCACTAGAACTGCTCCATTATTGATAAGATCTCTCCATGCATAAGCACCTTCAGTTATCCTTTTTTCCCCAAGCCTATCAATTGCCCATGGTCTATCTGAAGACATATGAATACCCTGTATGGAAGCAATTACTCCTAATTGTCCAAACCTTGGAATGTCAATCGGATCAATATGTTGGGCATGCTCAATTCTCCAGCGACAGTCAAATGATAAGTCGTTGTGCTCTTGAAAGACTTTTTCATATTGATCAAGAACTTCTCTATTAGTTCTATCGCCTATTGCATGAGTATTAATTTGGAAGCCACTCTGAATACCTTTTTTGCTTACATCGTAAACATATTCCATTGGTTGAGTTGCCATGCCGAAGTGACCAGGCCGATCAGTGTATTCGCTAAGAAGCCATGCTCCTCTTGAGCCAAGAGCGCCATCTGCGTTAAGCTTTATGGATCTTACTGTTAAATAATCATTAGCTAGTCCTATCGCAGGGCCTTTTTGATACCATTCTTCAAGTAGAGAATTGTCTCTACTAGTAAGCATAGAATATATCCTTACTTTGAGTTCATTGTCTTTAATTGCATCTCTAATCATCTTTAACGACTTGCGCGATGTGCCTGCATCTTGGAATGACGTAATTCCATTTTTTAGACATTCTTCTACTGCTAGTTTAATAACCTTGGTAGAGTCATTACTTTTATCAACATATTGTGAAATCAAGTATTGGGCTCTTTCATTAAAAATACCCGTTGGGTTTCCAGAAAGATCTTTTATTATTTCACCGCCAAATCCAAACCTAGTTTCTTTTGTAATGCCCGCTATTTCCATAGCCTTTTGATTTCCAAAGCTTGCATGTCCGCTGGCATGCCTTAACCAAACAGGGTTGTTTTTTGATATCTCACTTAATTTCTCATGCGTTTGAAAACCCCTAACGATCTTTTCGGGCTTAAATGTCCATTTGTCTTGGTGCCATCCTCGCCCTATAATCCATTCTCCCTCTTGAGTATTTTTTATTGCATTTTCTACTACACTGATTAGCTCGTCATAGCTTTTGACGCTACTTAAATCTAAATTAAGTTTTGATTCACCCAGGCCAGTAAAATGTCCATGGCCTTCAATCAAGCCAGGTGTCATAGTTTTTCCTTCCAAGTTTATTAAACTTGTACGTTCTGACTTATATTTTTTCATTTTTTGCCAATCACCTAAGTCTAAAATCTTACCATCTTTTACAGCTACAGCGCTTACAAGAGGGTTTAAGTCATTAACCGTATAAATATTACCGTTATATACAATCATATCTGCCTTTTTTACTGTGCAAGCAAAAAACCCAAATGATATGATTATTAATAGAAGATATTTTTTCATAATTGTCCTAATTTAAAAAACAAAAGTTTAATGTAATTTATAATGCAAAAATTAATACTAAATTTTATTTTGTATGAATAATCTTTAATCCAGTTATAATATAAGGCTTAATTAAACAATGTCTAAAAATACGACAACCCAAAAAGAAAACTTTTCAAGCTGGTATACGGATATCGTTACCAAAGCAGGTTTGGCAGATTATGGACCTGTAAAAGGAACGATGGTTATCATGCCATATGGTTTTGAGCTCTGGGATTTAGTAAAAAACGTTTTAGACAAAATGATAAAAGAGACAGGACATGTTAATGCTTATTTTCCAATTTTCATTCCAAAATCTTACTTAGCTAAAGAAGCTGAACATATTGATGGATTTGCTAAGGAATGCGCAGTTGTTACTCATACTCGATTAAAATCTGATGAAAATGGAGATATAAATGTTAACCCTAGCTCTCGCTTAGAAGAAGAAGTTATTGTTCGACCTACCTCAGAAACTATTATATGGTCAATGTACAAAAAATGGATTCAGTCTTACAGGGACTTGCCCGTTCTAATCAATCAATGGGCTAATGTTGTAAGATGGGAGATGCGCACAAGACTGTTTTTGAGAACTTCAGAATTTCTTTGGCAAGAAGGGCATACAGCGCATGCAACCGCTGAAGAAGCAGAAGAAGAGACTTTAAAGATATTGGATTTATATAAGTGTTTAGCTGAAGATTATTTGGCTATGCCCGTATTAACTGGTCTCAAAACAGAAGCTGAAAAATTTGCCGGTGCTGAAAAAACATATTGTATTGAAGCAATGATGGGAGATAAAAAGGCATTACAAGCTGGAACATCACATAACCTAGGTCAAAATTTTGCCAAAGCATTTGGAGTAACATTTCAAAACGACAAAAATGAAGAAGAATTGGTATTTGCAACAAGTTGGGGTGTAAGTACAAGACTTGTAGGAGCAATAATCATGACTCACGGAGACGAGAATGGATTAAGACTACCTCCTAAAATAGCACCAATTCAAGTCGTAGTTGTTCCGATTTTTAAAGATGAAGATCAAAAAAAAGCTATAAAAAACTTTATTATGAATCAAATACAGGACCTTAAAAATGAAAATATTAGAATTTATGAAGACTGGTCCGATAGACGGCCTGGTTCAAAATTTAATCATTGGGAGCTTAAAGGAGTCCCAATTAGAATTGAGATAGGTCAAAGAGATATATTAAATGAAGAATTAGTGCTTTACAGAAGAGATAAAAATGAGAAGAGTAATATTAAAATAGATGATTTTGTCAATATAGTAAAAAAGACCCTTGAAGACATTCAGACAAACCTATTTTTAGAGGCAAAAAATTTTCAAGTTAAAAATACCCATAATGTTAAAAACTTTGATGAATTTAAATCTGTTATTGAGAATGAGGGTGGTTTTATAAAATGCGGATGGGATGGCACTTCAGAAACGGAGTCCAGAATTAAAGAGCTGACTAAAGCCACAATTAGAGTGATTCCATTTGAGCAAGATATTGATCAATTAAAATGTATTTACTCTAACAAAAAAGCGAAATATGAAGTGATTTTCGCCAAGGCATATTAATATGGTCCAAAAATCGCTAGCTATTGTTTTAAATAGATTTAGTTATGGAGAATCAAGTATTATTACAAAGTGCTTTTTAAAAGATTATGGCAAAATAAGTTTTATCGTACATGGTGCAAAAAATAAAAAAAACTTTAAAAATTCATATTTTCAACCTGGCAATTACTTAGAGCTTTTATTTTACTATAGACCAAATAGAAACCTGCAAACTGTATCTAAAGCAACTTTCCAGAATCAATGGGTTTCAATTCAAAAGGATTTTATTAAAATATCATATGTGATGGCAATTATTGAACTAGCTGATAAGTGTACATCTGACATAGATAAAAATGATGAATTATTCAAAGAGTTAATCAATGCTATTAGCTTAATTGAAACTAAAAGAAATCAAATGAATTTAGTTTTTTGGAATTTTCAGTATCAGCTATTAAGGGTTTTAGGTTTTAAACCAGATTTTAATCAATCAGAATTGGATCATAGTATATTGCCGGACCCCTTTGCAGGCCCTAACTCAAAAAAAATTTTCCACGATTTTGAAAGACAAGCTATAGATTTTAATGCAAACCACAAAATAACTCAACTAGATAGACTAGCAATTAGCGACTATTTGAATTGTTGCTTTAATATACAATTTGAAAATATTAAAAATTTAAAATCTTTTGAAGTCTTGAAACAATGTATGGTTTAAGTTCATTAAAAAATTATGAATTACCAATACCAATCTGATAGCAATAATCTTTCCTTTGGGCCAAGATTATTCCCAAATGCAATTAAACAGCTTTTGCTAATTAACTTAATTATTTTTTTATTTAGGAGCATAGCTCAAGATCAATTTGATTTAGCTCAAATTTTTGGTCTTTCGCCATCAAATTTTTGGCCTATGGTTTGGCAGCCGGTAACATATATGTTTATGCATGGAGACTTTTTTCATCTATTCATGAACATGTTTGTACTCTGGATGTTTGGTTCAGAAATGGAATCTTTGTGGGGGAAAAAAGAATTTTTAAAGTATTATTTTATTACAGGAATTGGCTCAGGATTAATTTGGGCTTTATTTAATTTAAATAACCCTTTGTCTTTATTAATTGGGGCAAGCGGTTCCATTTATGGCATTTTATTGGCCTATGGCATAACTTTCCCTGAAAGAAAAATTCTAATTTATTTTTTGTTTCCTGTTAAAGTTAAATATTTTGTTGTTGTTTTAGGAGCTATAGCTTTTTTCTCAGCAATGGGTTCAGCGGGTAGCAATGTTAGTCATTTAACACACTTATCAGGAATGATTGTTGGATTATTCTATTTAAAACAAAAAAAGCATGAATCTACACTTAGATATATTTTGAAATCTAAAATTAACCAACAAAAAGAAAACAAAATTAAAAAATTAAAAAATAATAAAAACAAAATTCAAAAAAATATTGATATCTTGTTAGATAAAATTCAAAAGGAAGGTTTTGATTCTTTAACATCGCTGGAAAAAAAACAGTTATACAAACAAAGCAAATTTTTAGGAAAAGATATCGACAAAAATTAACGATCTTTCTCTATAACCTTAAATATTCTTTCATTTGGTTTTGCCATGCGATATTTTTCTCTTGCTAATTTTTCAATATGTTTTTTATCATTTCTCAATAATGTTTTTTCTTTTTCCAGATCAATTTTTTTCTGTCTTAAAAGAGCTATTTCCTCTTGAATCTGTTGACGCTTTTTTGATAATTGATAAAGCTCGATAACTCCATGGTTGCCAAATATGAAAATAATTATGAGTGATATTCCAATTATACTCAAAGCCCCCTTAACGAGCTGCCTCTGAAGTTTGTTAAATGATTGTTTCAGCTTTTTTTTATTTCTCATTTTTAAAAATATTTTGACAATGATAGAGGTTCATATAAAGCATTGTCATTTAAAT
>ENA-OSEY01000367-OSEY01000367.1-marine-metagenome-genome-assembly--contig:-NODE-367-length-33424-cov-7.921642_pt1 | contig 33424 bp, 29 predicted proteins | sample MGYA00248465_ERZ534230 | MGnify/ENA primary metagenome ERZ534230 (study PRJEB26409, sample SAMN06344110) | marine metagenome | isolation source: Sea water from surface | place: Atlantic Ocean:Southern... | reverse complement strand
TGTGTTGATGGTCATACTGAAAAACAAATGATTCCAAAAATAAAATATAAAGGGCGGGAAATAGTATACGCAGCAGATCTAATACCAACAGCAGGTCATATTCCAGTTCCATATATTATGGGTTATGATGTACGTCCACTAATAACAATGGTTGAAAAAACGGATTTTCTAAACGAAGCGTATGAAAACGAGTACTTGCTTTTCATGGAGCATGATCCACATCATCAGCTTGTTTCACTTAAAAAAACAGAAAAAGGTATTAGATTTGACAAGTCTTTTTTACTAGATGAACTATAATTATGATTAGAACAATATTTATTTTACTTGCATTCCAGATTTCTTTTTCTCAAAACTATTGGCAACAACAAGTTGAATATGAAATGGACATAGTCGTAGATGTGTCGGACTTTACTTATGACGGAGAACAATCAATCATATATACCAATAACTCGAACGACACAATCAAAAAGGTTTATTATCATTTATTTTTTAATGCTTTTAAGCCAAACAGCCAGATGGATATTCGCTCAAGGACAATTAGAGACCCCGACAGAAGAGTGGGAAGTAGAATAGTTGCTTTGGAAGAAAAAGACTACGGAGATATTAGTGTTTCCACTTTAAAGCAAGATGGGAAAGATATTTATTATGAAATAAATGAGACTATTTTATTAGCTAGGCTAAACAAACCGTTATTGCCTGGCAAAAAGACAAAGCTGAGTATGGTTTTTACAGCACAAGTTCCTCTTCAAATTAGAAGATCTGGAAAACTAAACAAAGAGGGGGTTGACTTGACAATGACTCAATGGTTTCCTAAGCTTGCTGAGTATGATCATGAAGGGTGGCACCCCAACCCCTATATTGGCAGAGAGTTTCATGGGGTTTGGGGAGATTATGCAGTTAATATAACTATTGATAAAAGCTATGTTGTAGCAGGAACAGGATATCTAGAAAACGTTGAAGAAATTGGTCATGGATATGGCGAGAAGACAAAAGAAACAAAAGGAAATCTTTTAACCTGGAAATTTTATGCTCCCAATGTTCATGATTTTGCTTGGGCTGCAGACCCAGAGTTTATTCATGATATTAAAAGATCCTCATCTGGCGTTGATCTACATTTTTTTTACAAGCCAGATGTTAATGTTGAAAACTGGAAGAGGCTTCAAAATGATTCTGTTGGTCTTATGGATTTTTTTGAAGAAGCTATTGGTTCTTATCCTTGGAGCCAGTATTCAATTATACAGGGTGGTGACGGGGGAATGGAGTATGCTATGTGTACAATGATTACCGGTCAAAGACCCTATCCAAGTTTATTTGGTGTAACAGCTCATGAGCTAGCACATACTTGGTTTCAGCATATACTAGCCAACAACGAAGCAAAACACCCTTGGATGGATGAGGGGTTTACGGAATATATTACACACCTGGCAGAGGAAAGTGTTGTTGGAAATCCATCTAGGTTTCCTCATAAAAGCAGCTATGACAGATATTATGCTTTGGTAAATTCTGGACTAGAGCAGGCTCAAACAGTGCACTCTGACAGATACGACTACAATTTTGCCTATGGGGCTTCGGCATATAGCAAAGGTTCTGTTTTTATGGCGCAACTTGAATACATAATTGGCAAACAAAATATGGCTAAAACTATTAAAAGGTATTTTAATGAGTTTAAGTTTAAACACCCAACCCCAAATGACTTTAAAAGGGTTGCTGAAAAAGTTTCTGATATTGAGCTTGAGTGGTATTTAAATGACTGGACAAGAACAACTAATACAATTGATTATAGTCTTGATGTTTCTTCTTTGTTGGATGACAGATCTATATCTGTTAAAAGAAAAGGAAGAATGCCTATGCCAATAGAAATTGAAGTTTCATATGATGATGGAACAAGTCTGTTGTATTATATTCCAACAGACTTAATGTATGGATCAAAAACTTTTAATACTAAAAATGTAGTTGAGATGGAGCCTTGGAGATGGGCATCTCCTGAATACTCGTTTCAAGATGTAACACAAAAGAAAATTACGAAAGTTGAGATTGATCCAAGCAAAACGCTTGCCGACATTAATCAAATTGATAATTCCTTTACCATTGACTAATGTTGCGCACATTAAAGGGCGATAAAAAAATCGAAACTCTTTTTGAAAAAGGGTTTTTATTAAAAGAAAAAAACCTTCTTTTAAAAGGTTATGATTTTGGAGAAGAAGAGTCATGTTTTGGGGTAAGTGTTTCCAAGAGGTTTTTTAGGTCTGCTGCCGCTCGAAACAAAATAAAAAGACAGCTAAGAAGTATCGTAAGAAATTATTCGTCTTTAGTCGATGTTAAAAAAGGGGTTTCTTTTTTTATAATTTATAACTCTTCAGAGACCATAGACTTTAAAAAGCTTAAAGAGTCTGCTGAAGTTCTTTTAGAAAGGTTTAAAACAAAAGTTTTTTAGGTTTTTGCTGTTATTTTCTAACAATGTAATTGTAGCCTTTTAGTTTTATGGAATTTAAATCAAACTGGCCTATTGGTTGTTTTGTTTTTAACATTTGCAAGCTAAAAACATTTAACATGTGTATTGAATAAAAGACATCCTCGTTTTTTTCATAGATGTCAATATCAATTTCTCCAGATCGGATTGTTTTTGATTTTTCATTGTTGTATAATAAATCGAACTCGTCTATTTTAAAACTTTTTAAAGCTATGTCCCAGTCATCTTTAGTTCTGACCTTTTTTAAACTTAGGTTTAGCTGAGTTGTGTTTGATTTTGTTTTTTTAGCGACTTTTTTGATTTTGTTTATAGGCTCACCATCAAGAAGCATGTCCAAGACCTGAAAGTCTGTTCTGTTTTCTTTTGGTATTTCAGTTAATCTTTTGTTTGATAGCGCTTTTTTTACTCCTTCCGCTTTAAGTTTAATAAAATTAAGTGTTATTAAGTTTTTTTTTGCATTTATATAATCTGGGTCAAGAGAAAGGGCGGTTTTTAGGTTTTTTTCTGAAAGCTCAATAAGTTTTTCAAAATTTTCAGAGACAATTGATCTTGTTTTTTCATTTTCAAGCCTGGTGTTCAGCTCTAAATGAACAGGATAATTAAATTTAGAGAAGCGTTCGTCTGAGTTTATGGCCTTCAACAGATAAACTAGCCCAAGATTATTGTAAATTTCTCTAGAATTAAAGTTTCTATTTAAAATTTCTTGAAAAAATGCTTCTGCGGCTGAGAATTCTTTAAGCTGCAAAAGTGCGTTTCCAATTTCAAAAATTAGCACTAGGGCTTCCGCGGCCTTTACGTTTGTTTCAATGATTTGTTTTCTTTCATCTAATGATGGGTAGCCAGAAATTTCATTTGGAATAGAATACAGCTCGTAAACATAGTTGAGAGTGTTTTTTGCGTGTTTTAGCGTATTGTAGCCAGCAATTTGACCAAAAAAACCAGCATATAGGTCAGCCTGAGTTTCTGATATCTTTCGCTGATCTTTTGTGCTTGCAGCATTGTTTATAAATTCCCCTATAGATGATGAATACGAAAATCCTGTTCTGTACATCCAAGTATGGTTAAGAAAGTGGTGGGCAAGTTCGTGAGCAAGGATATATGAAATTTTATCTTCAAAATTTTCTTGTAAACAAAGGCTTTCTATTAGCTTTTTTTCAATTACTATTTCTCTTCCATTTGCGAAAGCAATTTTATTCTCCGAATCTTCAATTTTAAACTTTGGTGGCGGCGGAAACTTGTTGCCAATAGCCTCAAGAATATTGGTGTAAACTTCTTTTGTTTTTTCTAAACAATTATCAGGTTGAGCCGAAAGGCTAATAGAAAAAAAAATTAAAAGAAATTTTAATTTGTTGAACACGATCTTAATTTAATAATTTTTAATTTTAAGCACAACTATTTAATAATGAGGTGGTTTAAAGTTGTTTTTGTGTTTTGTGTGTTTTCCCTATATTCTCAAGGAGAAAAAAAACTTGCTCTTGTAATTGGAAATTCAAATTATGAAAACGAGCTTAAAAATCCTGTAAATGATGCGCGGCTTATTGCATCTGTTTTAGATTCTTTGAGCTTCGATGTGATTTTAAAAGAAAACCTTGAAACAGATCGTGATTTTAAAGACGCAATTCTTGAATTTGGAAGCAAAAGGTCTTCTTATGAAATTGGCTTTATTTATTATGCTGGACATGGGATTCAAATTGATGGTGTTAATTATCTTTTACCTACCAAGGAGGTTTTTAATTCTGAAGAAGATGTTAGTTTTTATGCCTTTGATGTTCAAAATTTAATGAAAATACTTGGGAAAAAAACAGACCAGGCAAACATTCTAATTCTTGATGCTTGTAGAGACAACCCTTATGAAAAAAATTGGAACTTGACCCGTTCTTCAAAAAACAGTAGTGGGCTTGCTAAAATGCCTCCTCCAACTGGCTCATTAATTGCTTTTTCAACGGAATCAGGCGCCACCGCACCAGACGGTAAAGGGATAAACAGTATTTACACATTGAGTCTTGCTAAAAACCTTCTAATCAAAGATGTTTCCATTGATCAGGTTTTTAGAAATGTTCGAGCGGAAGTATTAAAGCAGAGCGATAATAAACAGCGACCCTCAGAAGAGTCAAAGCTAACAGGGGGTGCTTTGGTTTTAAACCCGTCAAGCTTTGATTTGGACTACTCTCTAGTGAATGATATTTTAATGGGTAAAGGGAAATATGCTTATGATTATGATAAGGCTATGGAGATTGTCAACATTCTTCTATATAAAAAACCTTCTGACCAAAAGTCAATCAAATTAAAAACTGAAACTTATTTGTGTATGGGGGAGCTAGAAAAAGGACTTAATTTTTTAAACCCCCTTATTGAGAAATTCAACAATGATGACTATTTACACTATTTAAAAGGTTTTTTTTATCAGGAATTGGCTGTTAATGCGCTTGTAGACTACTATGGTGTTGATAAAAACAAAATAGAGGCTACTATTAGACCGCTGGCTGATATTTCTCAAAAAAGCTTTGAAAAATCCGTCTCAATTAACCCAGAGAATCCGATGTATTATTATGCTCTGGCAGATCTTTATGGTTCCGTTTTGTATCAATGGAACACAGAAAAAATGCTTTACTACTCTTCTCTTTCTATAGAAAAAAAAGCTTATTTGAAACACAACACTGAAGAAGGCCGGTCTTATTTCTTTGAAGAAAGAGTTCGAGAAGGCCGCTCTGATGATGGTGGTCGTTTTAAAAAGACTAGGTTTTCAGTTGCTTGGGCCTATAATTTAAGGATCAAAGAATATCTGAACAGCGAAGAATATAAAAACTTATGCAATGAAATGAATGCTGCTTTAGTTTATCTTTTAGAAAACGAAGAGGAATATGATAATCTTATAAGCAGACTAGAACAGGGGGTCGACACCTCTTTGATGTATCTTCAAGAAGCAATTAATAACGGAGAGGATTTTTGCGCAAAAAACGATTAAGGGTTTTTAATAAAAATTATTCATTTGCCCAAACAACCTCCATTTCCTTAAACATTGTTTTTAAATATTCTTCTAAAGGGTCGTTCTTGGTTTTTTGATCAGCAAACCCATAATACCTGTTACCCCCTCTAAAATACTCTTTTTTCATGTTCCAGCTTCCGTCATATGTCCCTTGGATAATATAAAAAAGTCCTTCTTTTTTACCTTCTATAAATTTTCCAATTTCATATCTGTTGTTGTTTAAGTCTTGGTAAAGCCCAAAGCCGTGAAAGTTCCACCTTCCATTTGAGTAATTGATTTTTTGTCCTTCATACATCTTTGTGTTATAATCCCAGCTTGTTCTAACAAATCTATCAGAAGAGTTTTTTTTAAGGTCATTAAACGAAGTTCTTATTGCAAATGCAGCGTCAGCATACGTATTAAAATCAGTGTATTTCATCCACATATACCCATCAACACCCCATTGTTTTCCCCAGCTATTTACAACCAAAAATGAACCTCCATTAACATAATCATCATATCCTACTATAGCCATAGCATGCCCGTCATACACCTGAGAATATGTTGGAATAAAATATCCGTTATTGCCGCCATAGGATAAATTTTTTAATGCATTTCCATAATATGCTATACTAAAAGGAACCGGGTGCCTCATTTGAGAAATTTCATATTTAATAAAATCTATGGCCCTAGGGTGTTTTGGGGTTATTCCTTGCCAATCTGTAATTCTATATTGACTAGTGACTGAAACAACCTCTTTTAATTCGTAGGGATCCCAATACCTGGAGCAGTGAAGGTCATATGGGGGCAATGCCACTCTTTTGTTTCCGGTCCTGTTGGCTGCCATAAAAAGGTCTTCAAAGTGAACCCCCACAGAGCAGGTGTCCCCTGACCTTTGATAATTGCCTTGTGCAACTTGATTGAATAAAAACCAAGGGTCGAACGATGTTGCAAATTTTCCTTCAGCGCTAGTAGTGTCAAACATAGCATTGTATATGGTTGACATTGTGTAATAAGAAACAGACCATCCTACACATGAACCGCTTTGGCCTTGATTTCCAATTTCTGGAACATATCGCTTGAGGCTGTAACTAGAAGGGAACTCTGGTTGAGAAAAACCAATTTCTTTAAATGAATACGGTTTTATACTGCTTAAATATTCTTTTAAATTGTCGTTGTTAAATCCTTGAGAAAAAATAATGTTTATTGAAAATAAAAAAAATAGAATCTTGGTTTTCATGGTTTATTTGTTTTAGTTGTCGTCTTGCCAAACAAAGCCGGAGCCCTTAAATTTTGTTTCATAGTATTTTTTTGCAGAGCTTTCTTCCTTGTCATTTGTGCCAGCAAAGCCAAGGGTCCATGCTGGCCCCCTTCTTATCACCCTATTGTCCTCAAACAAAAGCTCGTTCATTGTGTTGCCTTTGAATGTAACGTGCTTTCCTTCTTTTGTTGATTTGTCTGATCTCAAATTATATATCCATTTACCAATATAATATGAATCGATGCTTTTAAAATAGTACACCCCATATCCTGCTCGTCTTATAACCCGCTTTCCGTCAGGAAGCTCAACGTCTTTTAATTCTCCTTCATAATAATCGCCATTTGAATACCAATACCTTCCAAACTCTCCTTCTCCATACTTGTAATTTCTCTTTTCTCTAATGGATCTACCATAAAAGCGCGGCTCTACTGCCACGGTGATATGGGCGTGTTTTCTTAAGTCTTTATATTTTATCCACAAAAACCCTCTGTTTCCCCATTGTGTTCCCCAGCTGTTCGCAACTAAGACAGAGCCTCCGTTAACAAAATCGTCATACCCAACAATAGTCATAGCATGTCCTGACCTTTCGTTTGGCGTGTAATTGGGTTGAAAGTATCCGCCGTTATTGCCTGCTTTTCTTAAACCTTCTCCATAATACGAAATTGCAATTGGAACAGGTTTTTTTTCATTGTAAATTTCAAACTTGATATCGTCAATATAAGTATAGTCTTCTGGGTCTAAATAAAAGGCTGCTCTTATTTTATACCCTAATGAGTTATAAAACGTCTCTCTAAACTCCTCTTTGTCATATCCATATTGACAATTGAGGTCATGAGGAGGGAGTGCTTGTCGCTTGTTTCCTGTTTCTTCTGCATGATTAAAGGCCTCCGACCACGTCATACCCGACTCACAGAGCTGTTTGATGCTGTAATTGTTGCCAAAGCGGCTATTATAAAAATAATATGGATCAAAGGCCAGCGCCATTTTGGCGGTTTTGTCCGCAATACTGAAATGCTTGTTGTAAAGCATTGACATAGAGTAATACGAGAGTGTCCAGGCAACACATGAGCCAGACCTTCCTTGGTCTCCAATTGGAGGCATATATTTTGTTAAATCATAGCTGTCAGGATATACTAACGCGCCTATTCCTTGGTTTTGAGGTTTTTTAGGGATGCTCTTAATAAATTCGTCATCGCCTTCTGTATTATACCCTTGAGCAAAAGAGGTGCCAAATAAAAGCAAAAAGACCAATAAAAACCTTGTTGTCATTTTATTGTTTTAAATAAATTTAAAAAAATTAGCTTTCTCAACGACGCAAGGGGTTATTTCAAAAGATATGAAACCAAAAAAATCAACAGCACTGTGGTAAAAAAGCCAATTACAAACCCCTTAATTCCGTTTTTGTTTTTTGACTTAAAAATATATCTACCAACAAATCCGCCGATTATTGCTATGATCGTTGCTAAAATCAAAAAAACCATAAGAATTGCTGGACCGTTCATTTTTTTAAGTTAAAAAAATTTTTCAACATCGATTTAGTTTTATTTATTTTTTCCAGGTCCCCCCATATTTATAAAAAGGGTTGTTTTCTTTGACAGAAATTAAGCAAGGTTCGCAAACAAACACCCAGTTTTTATTTGGTTTATACTGAATTCTAAACATTGTAGGAAATGAATTATTACAAATTTCACAATGTTTTTCTCTCATAAATCTAAATACATTGCTGTGTGTGGAATTCCATCTTCCATATACTCATCGCCTTTAGCTATAAAGCCATGTGATGCATAAAATTCTTTTAAATAAGATTGTGCAGAAATTTTTATTGGTGATTGCTTTTTGAATTTTAAGTGCTCTAATGATTTGTCAACCAGCAGATGACCATATCCTTCACCTCTATGGTTTTTTTTGACGACTGCTCTTCCAAATGAAGCCTCTTTAAAATATGTGTTTTCAACAAACACTCTTGTGTAGCCCACCAGCTCATTGTCTACGTGAAGCATAACATGGTCTGCTTGTTTATCTTTACCGTCTACATCTTGATAAGCACACTCTTGCTCAACAATAAAAACTTCAGATCTTAAACTAAAAATATCATTGATTTCTTTTCGTGAGAGTTCGTTCCAAGGCTTTACTTCTAGGGTCATAGACACTCCTATTTGTTAATTTTATTAACCCTTCTTTCGTGTCTTCCTCCCTCGAAATCTGTGGTTAAAAAAACATCTACTATTTCGATTGCTTCTTTGCTTGATAAGAATCTTGCAGGAAGACTAAGGATGTTTGCGTTGTTGTGTTGTCTTGAAAGCGACGCCAGCTCTTTGTTCCAACATATTGCAGCTCTTACTCCGTTGTATTTGTTTGCAACCATGCTTACTCCATTTCCAGATCCACAAATTATGATGCCTGTTTGTTCGTTGTTTTCAGAAACCTGTTTAGCAAGCGGGTGAATAAAGTCTGGGTAGTCTACACTTTCACCACTATCATCCCCATAGTTTTTTACCGAATGACCTTTTGCTTTTATATACTCAACTATTTCTTTTTTTAGTTCTGTGCCTGCGTGATCATTTGATATCAGTATGTTCATATCTGCGGTTTATTTGTTAATAATTGTTAACTAATTTAAAAAGGTTTGCTTTATTAAATTATATAAACAAAATTAAGCTAATTATTGACAAAAATGTTTTTATTATTTATCAATATATCCCCTTTTCAACTTGTCTTGATAACATCCGCAAATAATTGATTATCATTTATTTTATATAAACATTGCATTGTTTGTTTCTAGTTAATAACGTGTGTAAGAAGATGTTTTAATTAAGTTATTATAGATTTCAACAAGCAATAATAATCATATAAATTTTAAATTAAATATTATATAATTATGATGAATAAAAAATTGTTGTTAACTGTTTTTCTACCAAAATATAAAACTACTTTTACTTAAGATTTATGTTTAAGATCAATACAGAAATATTAGAAAAAAAAATAACTTTTTTGTTTTTTGAAAACCCTAAAAAGACATTTAATTTAAAACAAATAAAATATTTTATAGGAACTAAAATAGAAGAAAGAGATTTAATGAAAATGCTCTTTTCTGTCTTAAGAAAAGATTACATAAAAGAATCTGGACGTGGAAAATACATTTATAACAAAAACAAAAGGTACCTGGTAGGTATTATAAAAAAAAGAGTAAAAACTTTAGTTGATATTGAGACTTCTATTGAATTTAAATTAACTAAAAGTGAAAAAACAGGTTTTTTAGAGGGTGATATAGTTTATTATTGGATTGATAAAAAAGAAAAGATTAGAATAGCCAGTTTAAAAGATAGAGAATTAATTAAATACGTTGGTCATATAAAAAAAGATGGTAAAGTTAATTTGCTAAAAAACTCAAATTTAGATTTTGATATAATAGTTAAAGGTGAATGTAAAGAAGATGATATTGTAAGTGCGCACATTACTGATTGGAAATACTCTTTGCCAGAGGGAAAAATTTTAAAAATAATAGGAAATAAAGAGGAAACAAACACACAAATACACGCAATTTTAGAAGAATATAATCTTCCTTATTTCTTTTCAAAGGAGGTTTTAAAAGAAGCTAATAAAATATCAAAGAAAAAAGCTTCCAGCATTAAAAGAAAAGACTTAAGAGACACTCTAACATTTACAATTGACCCAGACGACGCTAAAGATTTTGACGATGCATTATCCTTTAAAAAATTAAAAAACAATAATGTTGAAATTGGGATACATATAGCTGACGTTACTCATTATTTAGAGAAAAACACCCTGCTTGATAAAGAAGCAAAAAAAAGAGCAACAAGTGTTTATCTTTCAGACCGAGTGGTTCCAATGTTGCCAGAGATTCTGTCAAACGATTTGTGTTCACTAAATCCAAATGAAGATAAAAACGTGTTTTCAGTTTTAGTTGAGATTGATAATAATTTTAACATTATAAGCAAAGAGTTTTCAAAGTGTTTGATTAACTCAAATGAAAGAATGTCTTATCAAGAGGCACAACATGTTATAGAAAATAAAACCGAAAAATTACCTGCAGACGTGACAATTACCAAAAAGAAAAGATCATTGTCAAAAGAACTTGTTGAGGCTATACTTCACTTGAACTCAGTTGCCTTAAAGCTAAAAGAAAAAAGAAAAAATGAAGGTTCAGTTTTTTTTAATAAAGAGGAGGTGAGGTTTGTTGTTAACGATCAGGGTGAGCCAACAGATTATAAAATCAAAAAACAAAAACAAGCTAACTTTTTGATTGAAGAGTTTATGTTATTGGCAAATGTATTAGTGGCAAAAAAGATAAAAGAAAAAAATAGAACAGCCGTTTTTAGAGTTCATGATTATCCTGATGAAGAAAAAATTATAGAACTAGAAAGGTTTGCAAAAAACCTTGGATATTATGTTAAATTATCAAATGTAAAAAACATAAATGTTGCCATAAACTCATTGCTAAAAAAAGCAGAAAATAATCCAGAAAAAAACATTCTTGATATGATGGTTATCAGATCTATGAGTAAGGCAAAATATAGCACTAACAACATTGGGCATTTTGGTTTAGGCTTTAACGATTACACTCATTTTACATCACCCATAAGAAGATACCCTGATGTAATTGTTCACAGGCTGCTGTCCTCTATTATTTTAAAGCAGACCCCAAAACAAGAAGACTTAGAAAACGCTTGTTTACACTGTAGCAAAATGGAAGAAACCGCAACCAAGGCAGAGAGAGCTTCTACAAAAATGATGCAGGTTAAATATATGTCTAAAAGAATCAACCAAAAATTTAGGGCAATAGTTTCAGGAATGAATGAGCGTGGAATTTTTGTTGAAATAAAAGAGAATAAATGTGAAGGTCTAGTTAGAATGAAAGATATTCCAAACGACTACTTTGTTTACGACCACAAAAACAACAAGGTGGTTGGTCAGAACACACATGAAGAATATTCTTTTGGGGACGAGGTAATAATTAAAGTTATTGGAACAGACCTTGATAAAAAACACATTGACTTTAAAATTTTAGAAAGAAAAGAATAAAGGTTAATTTTATATGCCATGGCAGATTATTTAGCAGCTTTTCCTTTAGGATTCATTTTGTCTTTTTCGTTTGGCCCATTATTTTTTATTCTTTTAGAAACTAGTATTTCCAAAGGTTTAAAAAAAGCTTTTTTCATGGATCTAGGCGTGGTTTTTTCTGACTTTGTTTTCTTTACAGTGGCATATTTAGGTGCCAGCAAAATTATTACGGAGCAAAACCAGCCAGCACTATTTATTTTAGGAGGAGTAATGCTTTCGTCATACGGCTTGCTTTCTTTTATTAAAACCCAACAAAAGAAAAACAAAATTAAAAAAGGAAAAGCAGTTGATGAACAGAATCTAATTTCATTTCCAATCAAAGGGTTTTTGCTGAACATAATCAACGTGGCGGTTCTTTTTTTCTGGACTGGAGTACTGTTTGTTATCGGACCTAAATTTGAAATGAATCCAGTTAAAATATGGACCTTCTTTTTATTAACTGTTGGAACGTATGTGTCAGTTAATCTCTGTAAATATTATTTAGCAAGCAAGCTAAAGTCAAAACTAACTGATGCTATTCTTTTCAAAATCAAACAAGGCTTAAACATTCTAATATTTGTTTGCGGACTTTACTTGGTTTATAAAGGGATATAAAAAAACCCCATTAAAGGGGTTGAGGCACCGAGCGGATTCGAACCGCTGTACAAGCTTTTGCAGAGCTCTGCCTAGCCACTCGGCCACAGTGCCTTAAGGAATGCAAAAATATAATAATTTATGTAAGTCTCCCCTCTTTTTTAATTTCAACACTTACATTTTCCACATCACCATCAATTGGCGGGTTTATTTTACAAACTTTTGTTTTAACCCATAAAATATTTGAAGACAAAGCCACAACTTTATCAACGATCCTCTCACAAACAGACTCTATTAGCTTAGATCTTGAGCTCATCTCATCAACAACTATTTTTGTAACCATTCCATAGTCAACAGTTTCTTCAAGCTCGTCTTTTGAGACCCTATAGCTGTCTTTTAATTTGACCCAAACATCGGTTCTGTATTCTCCTCCAATTATCCCCTCCTCTTTTAAACAACCATGATAAGATTTAGTTCTTATATTTTCTACATGAATTTTATACACATAACAAATATAATTTTAAAAGCGCAAGAAGAATTTATTTAACTTTGATTTTTTATGGATAAGGGAAAAAATTTTATCGAACAAATTATTGACGAGGACTTGAGCTCAGGTTTTGATAAATCTAAGCTACAGTTTAGGTTCCCACCCGAACCAAACGGTTTTCTTCACATAGGCCACGTTAAAGCAATTGTTTTAAACTTTGAGCTTGCTAAAAAGTATGGAGCAAAAATTAATTTAAGATTTGACGATACAAACCCTGAAAATGAAGATCAAATTTACATCGACGCTATTAAAAACGATGTGTCATGGCTAGGTTATAAGTGGGACAAAGAATGTTATGCGTCTGATTATTTCGATCTCTTGCACGAATGGGCTGTTGAATTAATAAATAAGGGCAAGGCTTATGTTGATTCACAAACCTCTTTAGAAATTGCTGATCAGAAAGGAACGCCAACTAAGCCAGGATCTGAGAGCCCATATAGAGACAGGCCAGTTGAAGAAAGTTTAGAGCTTTTTCTAAAAATGAAAAATGGCGATTTCAAACAAGGCGAACATGTTTTAAGAGCCAAGATAAGCATGTCGTCATCCAACATGCTAATGAGAGATCCTGTCATTTACAGGGTAATTAATAGCCCACACCCAAGAACAAAAAACACATGGAAAATTTATCCTATGTATGATTGGACACATGGTGAGTCAGACTATATTGAGCAAGTTTCACACTCTTTATGTACACTGGAGTTTAAGCCGCATAGAGATCTTTACGACTGGTTTTTAGACCAAGTGGTTGATAAAAGTAAAATTAGACCAAAACAAAGAGAGTTTGCCAGACTTAATCTTAGCCACACAATTACTTCTAAACGAAAACTACTCTCCTTAGTTGAAGGTGGTTTTGTGTCTGGATGGGACGACCCTAGGATGCCTACAATATCCGGGTTAAGACGAAGAGGCTATACCCCAGAATCTCTTAAAAAATTCGTTACTACCGCTGGAGTTGCAAAAAGAGAAAACATAATAGAGATGTCTCTTTTGGAGTTTTGTATTAGGGAAGATTTAAACCAAAAATGCAATAGACTAATGGTTGTGCAGGCCCCTTTGAAATTAACCATAACTAATTATCCTAGCGATCAAAAAGAAGAACTAATGCTTGTTAACAATCCTGAAAACCCTGAGGCAGGCTCTAGAAGCGTGATTTTTTCAAAAGAGGTTTATATAGAAAAGACAGATTTTTTAGAAGACCCGCCAAAAAAGTATTTTAGACTTTCACCCGGAAACGAAGTGAGATTAAAGGGGGCTTATATAATTAAAGCCGAAGATATAATAAAAGATTCCGACGGGAATATCATTGAGGTTATATGCACTTATGATCCAAAATCTAAAAGCGGCTCAGGCTCTCTAGAAAGTCAGAGAAAAGTTAAAGGAACCCTGCACTGGGTCTCTTGTGAGTCAAATGTTCCAGTTGAAATTAGGGAGTACGACCGTCTTTTTGAACATCCCTCACCTGGAGATTTTTCCTCTGATGATTTAGAGTCAGCCATAAATAAAGATTCCATTAAAATTTTTAATGGTTTTGGCGAACAAGAACTTTCCAATTCAGCTGTTATGGATTCTTTTCAATTTCAAAGAAAAGGATATTACATAAAAGACACCGACTCAACACAAGACAAACACATCTTTAATAAAACAGTGTCACTCAGAGATAATTGGAAAAAAAAGAATTAACTACTCTTCGTTGTTTCTCTTTGATTCCTCAGCCTCTTTTTCTTTCGCTGCCTTCTTCATTTGTTCTCCTATTTGATTACTTGCAGTAAATGAAGCAACCATATTGTTGAGCATTTCTGAACCAGCCTGTGGTGAATTTGGCATAAGAATCAAATTGCTATTACTCGCAGAGCCTACGGACTGTAGCGTGTCGTAATGCTGTGTGACAACAATTAGCGCTGAGGCTTCTTGTGAATTAATATCCACATTGTTTAAAACCTTTACAGAATCTTCAAGACCCCTAGCAATTTCTCGTCTTTGATCTGCTATACCTTGACCTTGAAGTCTTTTGCTCTCGGCTTCTGCCTTTGCTCTTTCAACAATCAAGATTCTTTGCGCATCCCCTTCAAATTGAGCCGCTACTTTTTCTCTTTCTGAAGCGTTTATTCTGTTCATAGATTCTTTAACCTGAGCATCGGGATCAATGTCAGTAACAAGTGTTTTTATAATATCAAAACCATAATTTATCATTGCATCGTTGAGTTCACTCTTTACGGCTATAGCGATATCATCCTTTTTTTCAAAAACATCATCTAATATCATTTTTGGCACTTCAGCACGAACAACATCAAAAACATACGATGTTATTTGGTCTTGAGGAAAGTCCAGTTTGTAAAAAGCATCATACACCTTGTCTTTTATTACTTTAAACTGTACAGAAACTTTTACCTTAACAAAAACATCATCTTTTGTTTTCGTTTCTACCACAACATCAAGTTGTTGAACCCTTAAGCTCAATCTTCCCGCTACCCTGTCAACAATTGGAATCTTAATCTGAAGCCCCGACTGTCTTACGCTGATAAATTTTCCGAATCGTTCAACAACAGCTGCAGACTGTTGTTTAACAATAAATAAAGTGCCAAAAAGCACTAGTACAATAAATAGAATTATAAAAATATAGTATAACATGTTTTTCTTATTAATTTACGAAAAAAACAGATTATATGCTATAGGTAAAGATTACGCTTATGTTAAATATTCACGCATAATGTAAGCCTATCAAGAGTTTCTTCACTACCAATAAACTCCATCATTTCAAAAACATCTGGACCCTCCATTTTGCCAACAATTGACGCTCTGCAAAACCCCAAAGTTTTTCCAAATTTGGCCCCTGACCTTTCTACAGACCTCGACAACACCTCTTTTAAGTTTTGTGCTTTATTTGTTTTATTTGATTTTACTTCAGTTATAAAATCGTTTATAGCACTAATCGTTTCTTTAGAGGACATTTTATTGACAAGGTCTTTGTTTATACCTGGCCTTTCGAACAGATAGATAAACTTCTTTTTAAGTCCGTCAATTGTCTCCAGCCTAGGACGAACAATTTCTAAAAACCTATCAAACACATCTTTTTCTATGTCAGTGTTTTTTGAAAAACACAGTTCGATTAAGTCTTTAATGTTGGTTTTTTGAATATGTTGAGCGTTGACCCACAATAGCTTTTTAGGATCAAATTTTGCACCTGCCTTATTGATGTTATCAATGCTAAAATCTGTTATCAATTCTGACATTGAATAAACTTCGTTGTCGCCCTGTGGCCTCCATCCTAAAAATGCCATGTAGTTTATTAGAGCAGAAGCTAAAAACCCCGACTCTTTAAACCCTTTATAAAGCTTCTCCTCCAACCAGTTTATTGCATATACAGGGAATCCAAATTGGTCACCATCTCTCTTTGAAAGTTTCCCCTTACCAGTTGGCTTTAATATTAAAGGCAGGTGAGCAAACTTTGGTGATGTCCAGCCAAAAGCATTGTAAATTAAATTATGTAAAGCTAATGATGGAAGCCACTCTTCTCCCCTTATCACGTGGCTTATTTTCATCAGATGATCATCTACGACATTTGCTAAATGATAGGTTGGCATCCCGTCAGACTTAAATAAAATTTTATCATCAATGTCCCTTGTAGAAACAGAAAGTTTACCCCTAACAATATCTTCAAAATGTATCACCTTATCAGCAGGAGTTTTAAACCTTATAACATATTGACCTTTTTTAATTTTTTCTTGAGTTTCTTTTTCGCTTAAAACAAGTGAGTTGACAAGTCTGCCTTTTTCTCTATTATGTGAGTTGTAAATAAAGGTCTTCCCCTTTTTTTCATGACCTTTTCTCTCTAAGTCTAATGCTTCTGTTGTGTCAAAAGCATAATATGCCAAACCTTTTTCAACTAGTTCGTTTGCATACTTTATATATATTGATCCTCTCTCACTTTGATTATAGGGCCCATAATCACCACCTTTTGACGTGGATTCGTCAAAATCTATTCCTAACCAACTTAGGGATTCTTCAATATGTTTTTGACTTTTTTTAACAGTTCTTTTTTTGTCAGTATCTTCAATTCTAAGCACCAATTCTCCCCCCATTTTTTTAGCAAATAAATAGTTGAACAGCGCTGTACGTAGTCCTCCAATGTGTAATGGTCCTGTCGGGCTAGGCGCAAACCTTAACCTAATTTGATTTTTCATTCACCTTTCATTTTGGCTGGCACCAAAGGATTAATAAAATAAAACCATAAGGGTGGAACAAGACTTAATAGTATCGATGCAGGATATCCAAATGGTAGCTGAGGGCTTTTGTCGTATGAGTCCAGTATTTGATATTTTTTTGAAGCCTTATAGTGGTGGTCACTATGCCTTGTTAGCTCATAAAGAACTATCCTTCCAATGTTGTGGTTAGAATTCCAAGAATGGTGAGCTTCAACCCTCTCATACCTTCCGGATGCAGTCATAAATCTCTTTAAACCATAGTGCTCAATGTAGTTAATGCACTCTAAAAAAAGAAAAGATATAATTCCACAAATTAATGCGAACCAAAAGGCATTAATAGAAAATAAAAACAACACCATTAATAAATAAGCTGGTTGAATAATGTGGTACCAGAGCATATCGTTTTTTGTTGAGAAGAAATGATTTTTTCTACCCTTTAAAAGCTTAAGTTGCATTTTCCATGCATCAACATATTGTTTTGAAACAGACGTTATCCAAAAGGAATAAACGCTTTGCTTGTATTTTGCTGTTGCCCCATCTTTAGGAGTTCCAACATTGACATGGTGTCCAAAGTTGTGCTCTATATAAAAATGCATGTACAAACAAGGTAAAAACAAAGCTTTTCCGATAAATTTTTCGTAATATTTTCTTCTGTGACATAGCTCATGAGCTACATTAATACCATTGGTAGCAAGGAGTATTCCACCCGAAAGATATAAACCTATTTTTTCAGTGATAGTATAATCTATGCTTGAAACTTTGTTAAAGCCATATACCATTAATATGTATACAATTGGAAGGTTTATGTACAGCATCCAGTCAAAAATTTTATTTAATTTTTTCTCTTCTCTTTTGGATTCAGTTAAGTTATTTGAGCTTTTCCCTAACACTACATCAAGAACAGGCAGAACAACAAAAGCATAAAACACAGCCGTGTAGGTGCCTATGCCAAATGAGTTAAAAGATATTAGCGTAGCCAACGGAACTGTATATGCAAAAAGATACTTTAGGTCTTTCACGAAGCAAATATATAAAAATTGTCTTTTTTTTCTTTTTCATTACTAAGCCTATATTTGCATCAAATTATGAACGTTGAATTTGTATATAACACTGATTTTAGGATCAACAATGAAGCTAAGATTACATCTTGGATAAATTCCTTTTGTCAAAAAGAAGGCTTCACTATCGATTCGCTTGTATTTGCATTTTTTAACGATGAGGACCTTAAATCCCTGAATATCAAGTTTTTAAATCATGATTATTATACAGATGTTATTTCCTTTGACGAGTCTAACAAAAACCTCATTAAAGGAAACATTGCTATTTCAGTTGACAGGGTTAAAGATAATTCCAATACTTTTTCTTCATTATTTGATGATGAGTTAAAGCGAGTTATAATACACGGCGTTTTACATTTTATGGGTTTTAATGATAAGACTGATGATGAAAAATCTTTGATTAGAAAAAAAGAGGACTCTGCTTTAGAGATGTTCCACGTGAAACAGTAGTTATGTTTAATGAAAAATATGATGTTATAGTTGTTGGCGCAGGCCACGCGGGAAGTGAAGCTGCTGCTGCATCCGCTAATATGGGATCTTCAACCCTTCTTATTACCATGTCTCTTCAAAATATTGCTCAAATGTCTTGTAACCCAGCTATGGGTGGTATTGCCAAGGGCCAGATTATTAAAGAGATTGATGCTCTAGGTGGTTATAGTGGAATTGTAACAGATTTTTCCGCAATACAATTTAAAATGCTTAACAAGTCTAAAGGACCCGCAGTCTGGAGTCCTAGAGCACAGTCCGACAGAATGGTCTTTTCTGCTAAGTGGAGAGAAATGCTTGAACAAACACCTAATCTTGATTTTTACCAAGATTCAGTTGTTGGCCTGTTGGTTGATAAAAACTCTGTCTGTGGAGTCGTAACGCAATTGGGCTTAAAAATATACTCTAAATCTGTTATTTTGACTAATGGTACTTTTTTAAATGGATTAATTCATGTAGGTGAAAAGAATTTTGGTGGCGGACGAGTAGGCGAAAAAGCTTCATTCGGAATTACAGAAAATCTTTCTTCATTAGGCTTTAAGTCAGGCAGAATGAAAACAGGCACACCCCCAAGAGTTGATGGAAGATCTTTGAACTATAATAAGATGGAAGAGCAGCCTGGAGATGAAAACCCTGGCAAGTTCTCATTTTTACCTTCTACTCCAAAATTGTCAAAACAAAGAAGTTGTTACATAACTTATACCAGTTCAATAACCCACGACCTATTAAAAGAAGGATTCGATCGTTCCCCAATGTTTAATGGGAGAATAAAAAGTGTAGGACCTAGGTACTGTCCTTCCATTGAGGATAAAATTAACCGCTTTGCTGAAAAAGAAAGACATCAAATATTTGTAGAGCCTGAGGGCTGGAGTACTGTGGAGGTTTATGTTAATGGTTTCTCTACTTCATTGCCGGAGGACGTGCAATATAAAGCCTTGTGTTCAATCCCAGGTTTTGAAGAAGTTAAGATGTTTAGACCCGGGTATGCTATTGAATATGATTATTTTCCACCGACTCAACTTAAGTATTCATTGGAAACAAAGCTTGTCGATAATTTATTCTTTGCCGGGCAAATTAATGGAACTACAGGCTATGAAGAGGCTGCGTCTCAGGGATTGATGGCTGGCATTAACGCCCATTTAAAAATTAACTCGAAAGATCCTTTTATATTAAATAGAGATCAGGCGTACATTGGGGTTTTAATAGACGACCTAATTACTAAGGGAACAGATGAGCCTTACAGAATGTTTACATCAAGAGCAGAATTTAGAATGCTCCTTCGTCAAGACAACGCTGATTTAAGGCTTACAGAGCTCTCACATAAAATAGGCCTCGCGAGTTCGGATCGTCTGGCCCTTGTTAATCGAAAGAAAAAACAAACACAATCTTTTATCGATTTTCTTACTAATCTTAGTGTTGTTCCTGAAGAAGTGAACCCAATCTTAGCAGAAAAAAATAGCGCTTTGATAACTCAATCAATGAAGCTTAGAAAAATATATGCTCGACCAAACATTACTTCAGCAGATATTTTAAAGCTAAGTAAAGTTTCATCTTATGTAAAAGAGAATAGTCTTAGCGAAGACATTATAGAACAAGTTGAAATTCAAGTCAAGTATTCTGGCTACATTGAAAAAGAAAAGGTAAATGCTGAAAAACTTCAAAATTTAGAAAACATAAGTATTCCGTCTAAGTTTAACTACAATAAATTAAAATCTCTGTCGTCAGAGGCTAGAGCAAAGCTTGAGGAAATTAGACCTAAAACTTTGTCACAGGCTTCTAGAATAAGCGGTGTATCTCCTAGCGATATTTCATCAATGCTGGTTCACATGGGCAGATAATGTTTCACGTGGAACAATATCTATGAAAACACCAATTAAAATAAAAGACCATTTCTTAAGCAAAGAAAGTTTTGTTGTTTCTGACTATAAGCCAGGTGTTCTAAAAACAGAGCCAAACCTAAATTCTAAGGAATTACAAAAATATTACAACTCGGACAAATATTTGTCTCACTCAAAATCCAATTCATTTTTTGGAAAAATTTATTCAAAAGCATCAACACTAATGCTTTCTAGTAAGTATAAGATGGTCGAAAAACACATAAATTACAAGTCTAATATAGTTGACTTTGGTTGTGGAAAAGGAGACTTTGTTTTAAAGCTTTTAAATAAAGGTTATAACTGTTTTGGTGTTGAAAATAACGAGCTGGCTATTTCCAAATTAAAGAAGCAAAATATAAAACATTATAGGTCTATTGAAGAGCTAACTAAAAAAATAGATTTCATTATGTTCTGGCATTCTTTGGAGCATGTTTCAAATTATGAATCTGTTTTGTATAGTTTAAAATCTTTAACATCAAAAAATGCTAAGGTCTTAATTGCTTTGCCAAATTATTTGTCTTTTGACGCAAGGTATTATGGATCAGTCTGGGCGGCGTTCGATGTGCCAAGACATAGGTTTCATTTTTCACCAAATGGACTAAAATCGGTTATGGCGGATTTTGGATTTAAGCTGGTTAATACACATCCTCTTTATCTAGATGCTTTTTACATTTCTATGATTTCGGAAAAATATAAAAACAACAAATTGTATTTTTTGTTTGGGATGTTTATTGGCTTAATCTCAAATGTCATGGGTCTTTTCAATTCAAACTATAGCTCAAGCGCATTTATTTTTAAAAAAGCAATTTAGAGAGCTTTTAAGAGCTTTTGGTATTGCTAGTTAAGGTTTAATTTAAAAAAAGTTTTTCCGTTGTTAAAGTAAAAATATAGAAGTTTTTTAAAAAACAAAGTGTTGTAAATACAACAATTACATGTGAATTAATTTAGTAAGGTCAAATGCAAGGTTTGTCATCACCATTTTGTTATTTGCCCATCTTTTAATGTGATAATGGCTTTCTTCAAAAAGACCACTTATTTGCTCAATATTTTTGTCATTAACATATTTTGAAAAAGCTTCAAAGTTAAATTTGAATTCAGATTTAAATTTAACATACTGTTGCAGTCCAATGTTATTCAAATAAGCTTGCCTAAATATTTCATTGGAGTATTTTAAAAAGCTTTTAATTTCTTCTCGGTCTAATTTTGATGTTGTCTCAGACCATTTTACAAGATTAGCTAAACTTTCTTTATTGCTTTTTGCTTGAAATGCGTTCCTTGTTAATTCGCTAAATAAGTTTTCATAAAAATCATTGTTAATAAAGATTGTCCCACTTTTATTCGTAAAATAAATTTTTTGACATCTAGAGTCTAACGTTTTTAATACTGAGTCCCTATCCTCAGTTATAAAAATAAATACAGTTTTATTTCCCGGTTCTTCAACCAATTTTAATAGTTTGTTGCCTGCTTCATTGTTTATTCTGTCGGCCATCCAAAAAAGAACAACCTTATACCCTAATGCAAAAGATGACAACGATAATTTCTTGTATAAAGTTGAAATAGTATTTATTCCTATTTGTGGTTGTTTTTTTATATCAAGCTTATCATTCCATCCTTTTATGTTTATTTCTAAATTATTTGACACAGCATATTCAATCCAATCTTTGCAATAAAAATCACATGAATTTTCAGCTTTTTTTTCTGAGTTTGGTATAGGAAAAATTATATGAAAATCAGGGTGAGCTAGATTTGTACTAAAATTTGTATTTAAACTATTGTTAGATGAATTGAGCATAAAAAGGCTTTGAGCAAACTCAATAGCTGATTTTAACTTACCAGATCCTGCAGGCCCTTCAAAAAGAAAAGCGTTGGGTATTCTACCCGAATTAATAATTGATTTTAGTTCTTTATCTGCTTCCATTATTGAATTAAAAATAATATTAAAATGTTACAAATGCCATATATTTGAGAATATATAATGAGAACAATCGATCAGTTTAATTTTTGTAATCAAAAGGTAATAATTAGGGTTGATTTCAACGTTCCAATTGACAAGAATACAGTTACCGATACAAGCAGGATTGAAGCTGCAAAACAAACCATTGATAAGATTTGTTCGGATGGAGGCTCGTGTATTTTGGTTTCTCATCTTGGAAGACCTAATGGTTTTCAAGATGAATTTTCTATGAGGAAAATAATTGATTCAGTTAAAAAGGTTCTTGACAAAAAAGTGCTATTAAGTAATGATGTGATTGGGGAAGATTCAACTCTAAAGGCTTCAAATTTAAAACCTGGAGAAATTTTATTATTAGAGAATGTAAGATTTCATAAAGAAGAAACAAAAGGAGACCTTAATTTTGCGAAGCAGCTTTCACAATTAGGTGACTGTTATGTAAATGATGCATTTGGAACTGCCCATAGAGCTCATGCATCAACAACGATTATATCAAAGTTTTTCACAAATAAGTTTTTTGGAAAATTGCTTGAAAAAGAAGTATTAGCTATCAAAAAAGTAATGAGTTCAGGACAAAAACCCATACTTGCTATTCTTGGCGGAGCCAAGATTTCTTCCAAGATTCCTATATTAAAAAACATAATTAAAATAGTTGATGACATCATAATAGGAGGGGGTATGTCGTTTACTTTTTCTAAAGCACTAGGTGGTAACATTGGAAAATCAATCTGTGAAGACTCAATGATAGATATTTGTAGAGATATTTTAAAATCGGCAGAAAAGAATAATGTAAAGATTCACCTGCCACTTGATGCAATTTGTTCATTGGATTTTGATAATAATTCAAGTAGTGAGGTTTTTGATATTATGAATATTGGTGATGATTATCAAGGAATGGATGCAGGACCTAACACTTTAAAGAGCTTTGAGAAAGTAATTTTAAAATCAAAAACAATTTTATGGAATGGCCCTGTTGGTGTTTTCGAATTTCCAAATTTTTCAAACGGTACAAAAGCACTCGGAAAATACATTTCAGAAAGCACAGATAAAGGAGCCTTTTCATTGGTCGGTGGAGGAGACTCTGTTGCTGCTGTTAAGGCTTTTGGAATTCAAAACAATATGAGTTATGTATCTACAGGTGGAGGGGCAATGCTCGAAAGTTTAGAAGGAAAAACTCTTCCTGGAATAAATGCATTATTATCATGAAATCATTAACTATAATTCTAGTATTATCTTTTTTTATTATTTCCTGTGAGAATAGTAATACAAACTATAAGCCCCTTTCCTCTGGAAGATTACACTCTGTTTCAGTGGTTCTTGATAAGCAAGACTGGGAGTCTGAAATTGGAAAAACAATAAGAGATTTATATGCTGACGAATACTTAGGGTTACCTCAGATTGAGGAAAGATTTTCTTTAAGTCAAATCGATTACAGCACTTTTTCAGGATTTGCAAGAACAGGAAGAAATATAATTTATATTAACAAACGAAAATCAAAAGGATCTAGTATTACCATAAATAAATATGCAAGGCCCCAGGTATTTTTAGAAATTTCTGGAACAAATCAAAGTGAAGTTTTAGAACAAATTAGATCATCAATAGAGACTGGTATTTCATATTTCTCAAAAGGTGAGGTTATTGAAAATCAAAGAAGAATTTTACAATCAGTTTTAATAGACTCAGAGATTAAAGATCAATTTAATATCGAATTAACGATGCCGTCAGCATACAGTCTATTCAAAAAGGAAGAAGACTTTTTATGGTATCAGAAACCAACCAAATATGGCACATCAAACGTTGTTATTTCTGAGCTTAATTCTTTGGATGAAATGAGTTTGAGAGGAGTCATAGAGACAAGAGATTCAATTTCTAAACGATATATTCCAGGAAGGCTTGAAAACAGCTACATGATTACTGAACAAGCGTATGAGCCTTTTTTTATCCAAACAAAAATCAAGCAATTTGACTCTAGTGAAACCAGAGGAACATGGGAGGTAAAAGGTGATTTTATGGGGGGACCATTTATAAACTATATTATTAAAGATACCCTTAACAAACGGAGCATCTACCTAGAAGGCTTTGTTTTTTCACCATCAGAAAGAAAAAGGGATAATATAATAGAATTAGAAGCTATTATTAAGTCACTTAAAATTTATAAAAAAGATTGAGATTATTTTGATTCAGAGTCAGAACCCGTTTCTTCATCATCTTTAAGTTCTTTTTTGAATTCTTTTATTCCTTTTCCAAATCCACCCATAAATTCAGAAATTCTTTTACCACCAAAGAGAAATAGGATTACTACAACAATAATTAAAATTTGCCAAGGACCTATTGCAACAAGACTTATTAAAGACATATAGATTAAATTACTTTAAGCAAATGTAAAAAAAATTAAACTAGTTATATATTAAATGTAATAAATATTGGTATTGCTATATTTGCCTTGATGTCAAAAGTTAAAAACAATAAAAGGCAAATAAGAAGTAAATACAGGCTTGCTGTTGTCAAAGAAGACTCATATGAGGAAAAGTTTGCGCTTAGTCTTTCTAAAAGAAATATATTTTTAGTAATATCTTCTATTGCTCTTTTGGTTATTTCGATCACTACATTGTTTATTTTTTACACTCCAATTAGAGAATATATACCAGGTTATGACACAACAAAAATTAGAATGCAAGCAATTCAAAACCTTGACAAAATTGATTCAATTATGATTTCATTGCAGAAAAACAAACAGTTTATAGAATCCTTTTCAAGCACCGTAAACGGAGATGAGTTTATTAGTGTATATGCTGATAATCAAAAACTGGAAAATATCGACTTAAATGAGTTAGAAGTCAATATTAACATTGAAGATTCAATTCTTAGAAAAATAGTTGAAATTGAGGATCGCTTCAATATTATTGAGTCGGAAAATAATGAAATATCAATAGACCTTGTAAGTCCAGCTAGTGGATTGATTTCAGAGGGCTTTAATTTCTCAGATGGTCATTTTGGAGTTGATATAGTATTAAAAGAAAGAACCCCAATTAAATCAATATCAGATGGTATTGTTATTTTTTCTGCATGGACACTAAATTACGGATACACAGTAGTAGTTTACCATAAAAATAAATTGACTAGCATCTATAAACATAATGAATCCATAAAGGTTGAAAAAGGAGATTTTGTAATGTCTGGTGAGGTAATTGCACTTTCTGGAAATACTGGAGATTTAACTACAGGTCCTCACTTGCATTTTGAAATATGGGACTCTCAAGGCCCTCTAAATCCAGAGGATTTAATTAGCTTTTAAGATGTTGGTTTTTAAAAGATTTTTTGCAAAAATATTTGCATTTTTTGTAGTAAATAAAATTAAGAGGTCATATCGAAAAGCGCCAGAAATACAAAAAAAAGTCCTAAAAGAACTTGTTGAAAATGGTAAAAAAACAATTTTTGGAACAGAGCATAATTTTGATGAAATAAAAAATCATCATGATTTTATTAAAAGAGTCCCCGTCAGAGACTATGAACAAATAAAAAAATATATAGAAAAAATAAAAAATGGAGAACTTGATGTTCTATGGCCAGGTAAGCCCAAATATTTAGCTAAAACGTCTGGAACTACAAGCGGTGTTAAGCAAATTCCAATAACAAATGAGTCTATGCCCAACCATATATTGTCAGCTAGAAATGCATTGCTTTTTTACATTTATGAAACTGGTAAAACAAAGTTTTTAAACGGCAAAACTATTTTTATACAAGGGTCGCCTGATCTAAAAAGTATAAATGGCATTCTTGAGGGAAGACTTTCGGGAATTGTAGCTCATCATGTTCCAAATTATTTAAGAAAAAATAATTTACCAACTTTTAAAACAAATTCAATAGATGATTGGGAGCTAAAAGTTGATCAAATATGTCATGAAACTATTAATAAAAACATGACAGTAATTGGTGGCATACCTTCATGGGTTCAAATGTACTTTGAGAATATTTTAAAGAAAACAAAAAAGAAAAACATAGGTGAAGTATTTAATGAATTTAACCTATATATATATGGTGGAGTAAACTTTTTACCTTATAAAAATATTTTTAAAAAATTAATTGGTAAACAAATTGATACTATTGAATATTATCCTGCATCTGAGGGCTTTTTTGCATATCAAAACTCTCAATCAGATAAATCATTGCTTTTACAATATAATTCAGGTATTTACTATGAGTTTATAAAAACAAATGAATTTGAAAATGAAGATGCTAAAAGATACAACTTAAGTAATATTAAAATTGAAACCAATTATGTATTAGTTATTTCAAATAATGCAGGTTTATGGGCTTATAATACAGGTGACACTATTAAGTTTACATCTTTGAATCCACCTAAAATTTTGGTTACAGGCAGATATAAGCATTTCATATCAGCTTTTGGAGAGCATGTTATTTCTGAGGAGGTTGAAAAATCGATTTCTGAGCTTTGCGAAGTTAAAGAAATAAATATTCGTGAATTTACCGTTGCACCAATGATTAATCCCGAAAAAGGACTTCCTCATCATGAGTGGTGGATTGAGTTTGAAAATAACAATGTAGATTTAGAAAAAATTACAAAAACCCTAGACAGAAGTATGCAACAAAAAAATATTTATTACAGAGACTTAATCGAAGGAGGTGTTTTAAAAACTCTGGAAATAGTTGTTGTTAAAAAAGGAGGATTTAATAAATATATGAAGTCAATTGGAAAACTTGGAGGACAAAATAAGGTGCCAAAACTTTCAAATAATAGAGACTTTGTCGATGGTTTAAATAGCTTTTTTAATCAATAGTCTCTTCAATTATTCTGATCCTTTTATTTAAAGAATAAGTTAGTTGCCTGGAATCACCTTTAGATTTATTCTTCTCAATAAAACTAATTTTAAAAAGCTTAAGTAGTTTAGATTCAAGAGCAGCAAGAGCTTTGTTTTTTCTTTTTACTGCATAATCTTTTGTTTTGTCATCTTTTGTGAAGAGCTTCATCAATTTAGAGTTTAAAACTTTTTTTTCTTTTGAAAATAAAGTAAGTATGCTTATTTCAATCGGTAACAACTTGTGAGATACACCAGAAATTGAAATTGAGCTCTCATCAATTATATAGGTTTGCTCAACCATTCTGTGATACATACTTAATATAATAATTAAGACAGTAATAAAGAATAACGCAAAGTATATATACTGATAAAACTCTTCTTTATCTCGATAAAAATACGTTGCTACGAGAGCTGGATAATTTGAAATACTAGTTAAGTCAAATTTCTCAAATGATGTTTCGCCTGTCAATGTGTTTTTAATTGGGCCTATCAGGCGATTATTTTTGATTATAAATTGGTTATCAGATTTATAAAATAATATTTCATCTTTAAAGCTCTGAAAAGAATTATTTTGTATGTCTACTAAAAAAAAGCCTGGATTATTTGAATAGCTAAAAATTAATTTATCCTCAAACTTAAAGAAGCGCTTCACGCCTTTATTTTTTACATTAATTAAATCAACAGTGTCATTAATTACACCGAGTTTTTTCCATTCAAAACTATCTAAATCCAAAACATAAAGATTCTCATTTCTTTTTTCTTTTTGGGTATTGATTTCCCTAGACACAAAGTCAAACACATAAAGCTTATTGTCTTCAATAAAATATGTTCCTTGGTCAATACCAACAGGTTGCTGACCCTTAGTGTTAACTAATTCCCAATCTCCGCTATTAAAGTTAAATTTTGTTATTATCGATTTTGTTTGCCAATATCCATAGCCGCCAATTAAGAAAACATTCTCTTTGTAAGAGAAGAAATAAGCGCCATATTGATTCCTGTGAGGGAATGACCTGTCAATTCTACTAATAGACCCATCAGAAAAAGTGTATAATAGCCCTCCACCAGGATATAAAAGATATGTTTGGGAGTTGTGTAATAGTGGAATTAAAGTGCTTACAGGGACATTTAAAGATTTTGGAATTTCTTTTGTGTATTCTTTAAAAGTAATCTTACCTGCCAGCTCTGAAATATAATATCCATCTTTAGTTAAAATATAAAAGTATTTTGAGCTTTCACCTTCAATAATCAAATAATCATCGTTTTCTATTGTCTGAGAAAATGAAGCCCATGATAAAAATAAAAACAGAATTAAATTTTTCATTTAATTAAAGAATATGTAATAAAGTATAGCTAAATAAACTAATATGATGAGTGAGCAAGCCGTTAGACTTATTGATAATGAAGAAACAAATACTCCTACCATTACCACAGTGATAGACAGACCTAATATTAAAGATGACGCTCCCCAATGGCTGTAGCCTTTATCTATTAGTCTATGATGTAAATGTACTCTGTCTGCTAGAAATGGAGATTTGCCTTTATACATTCTTATTAATGATGCCCTTAAAGTATCTGCAAGAGGGTAGATAATTAGTAAAATTACCATTAAAGGTCTTGAAATAAAGTCATCTGTAATTATATAACTATTTGAATTTAGAATATAAAAAATGAAGAACGCAATTACAGACCCTAGAAGAAGAGCTCCAGTATCCCCAAGAAAAACCTTTTTTACAGGATTAAAATTAAAAAATAAAAAACCGGTTATACCACCAACAATAGATGGAATTACTAGGAACATTTCTTTTGAAGAAATTGTTATAATTCCAGCAACTAAAAGAAAAAATTTAATTGATAAAAGAGCAGATAAGCCATCAATTCCATCAATCAGATTAAATGCGTTTACTATTACAATAAACACAAAAATTGAGATAATATATGATGCCCAAATCGGAATTTCATAAATTCCAAAAACACCATGAAAAGAGTCGATGTAAATACCGCTCTGTAGCATAACAATAGCTGCAAAAACCTGAAGAAAGAACTTTTCCCTGTACTTTATCGAAAAGAAATCATCTGCCATGCCTGTAAGAGCAATAAAAATCCAAGCAATTAAGGCATACAAATCAACACTCATTGAGTATATGGCCTTTCCTAAACCATAACAAATACAAAAAGTAAAAAAGAGTGCCATTCCCCCAGACCTAGTAGCTTTTTCATTATGTGAAGAGCGAGATACTATAGGGTCATACATTTTATTAGATCTAAAAGCAGCATATAAGTATCCATTCAAATAATATGATGTGCTAAGCCCTATTATTGCAAACAAAAGTTCCAATAAAATTAATTCAAAGTTCAAAATTTATTATTTTAGAAAATGTGAGACTAATATTTTTATTTATTCTTATTTCTATTAAAATAGTTTATTCTCAATCTCAGCTTCCAGTTAATGATTCAGTTCAAAATTTTTTATTTGCCAAATCTAAATTTAACAACCCTATTTTGATTACTGTAAATGGAGTATATGAATATAAATCTAAGTGGGAATATTCTCCACTCATTGATGATTCTTTTAAAAAACAAATAAAAGAAATAGATGAATTAAACCATGCTAATTTTTTTACTAAAATAGTTAGAAATGATTTATACATAATATCCAATGGAGCAGGACCAGTTTTTAAAAAATCTGGAAATAATTTTATTAGGATTGATAATTCTACATTGCATAAAAATCAATTTGGAGGAGCTCGTTTTGTTTACAACGACAAAGTTCATATATACGGTGGATATGGCTTTTGGTCATTTAAAAATTTTATTACATTTTATGATGAAAATATTAAGCAATGGGATATTTTCTATAATAATAGCAAGTATTTACCACCAGGTAGATGGAAGCCAATATATAATTTATTAGATGACAAGCTTTATGTATTTGGTGGTCGATCTGGTTCTGCTGGAACAATTAATCAAGATGAATCATTTTCAGACATTTTCTATTTTGACTTAATAAATAAAGAATTTATCAGCTTAGGATATATTAACAAAAAGCTTAAAACTAAATATTCTTTGTTTTCACAACCAAAACTTGATGATAATATTTTTTTAATTGATAATGACAATCTTACTAGAATTAATTTTAATTCACTTAAAGCAACTAACTACTTTCAAAAAAACTTTTTTTTGGGCATTGACAATAAGTTTCCAACTTTTATTAAAGGTCAAAAATTATTTTATATTTCAAATATTAACGGGACAAAATATTTAAAGTTTTTTGATTTAAAATCTATTGACAAAAACTTTGAGTCTGAAACCTTTTCACTACTAGCTGAGAATAAAGAAATCTCAGTGGAACAATACATTTTTTTTGGGTTTTTTATTGCTTTGGTTTTTTGGATTATTTTAAAGATGTTTTCATTTAAAGACTTTATTAAAGGTTTAATTCTGTATGACGAAAATAGGGTTTATTTTAACAATGAGTCTGTTTCAATAACAAGTAATGAGCAATCCTTAATATCATATTTATCTGAAAACCCATTTATTACAGTCCCTCAAGTTAACCGAATAATTTCTGATCAACAATTTGCCAAGTCACACTTCACGTCTTTGAGAAATAAGCTTGTTATGGATTTAAACAAAAAACTTTTTATACTTACAAAAAACGAAAAATGTATTATTGAAACTAAATTACCTAAGGATAATCGGTTAAAAGCTTACAAGGCTGATTCTTCAATAATTAAGAGAAAAATAAGTTTTTTTACTTTTCTTTTTAGGAATTAATTTCTTTTAAAATCTGCGCTATAGGACTTTTAATAAGTGTATATGAGATTGAAACTATTAATCCGATAAATCCAAAAATTAAGACCATTTGGGTTCTTTTAGGTGATGATCTTTCAACTGGCATACTAGCCTCCTTTACGATAGAAAAAACAGGTGTGTCTTCACTAACTTGAAGCTTTCTTTGCTCGACCTGTTTTGATAGCTCAATCATTACCGCATTAATTATTTGAAACTCAGCCTCTAGCTTTTCTCTTTCATTTATAACTGAAGAAGTAACTAAATTTAAATTAGAGTCATTAAAATAAGCCAATTTATTTTGTATTTCTTCAAACTCAATTCTTTTAGAAGCTAGCTGCTTTTCGCTGTATTCAAGCTTTTGTTTAGCGCTTTTTATCTTATTATTAATAACAGTTTCCTGTAAAATTTCTCTTGCATTAATACATGTGTTTGCCGCATATTCACTTTCAGGCATATTAGCTAAAATTGTAACAAACCCATCTTTTTGATTTACACTAATCGAAATAACATCATTTATTACATTAAATAATTTATCTTCATATCCAGAAATAAACAACTTATTTTTATTTTCAGTTAGTGACTTTTCAATGTCATTGTAATTTGCTAAAAAGTCTTCAAGCTTAATTTGTTCCTTTTCATCGATATAGCTGTTTAACAAATCTCTTTTAAACTGTACACTTTCTGCTATTTGAGGATACATTGATGGTGGAATTTCACTTCCAGAGCTCATGCTTCCGAGATTTACACCAACAAGAGATGCAACTCCACTTAATCCTGAACCTGAAGAAGATTCTGTTTGACTATTAATAAATGTTGTACTCGAGGTGTAAACAATTGGAGAAAGCAAAGCGAGAGCAACACCAACCAATACAAAAACAAATGATATTATTATTATTTGTTTTCTCCCATTCCAAGCTATTTTTAATAGCTCTATTAGGTCTATTTCATCGGAATTATTATCCATTTATAATGATTTAATTAAGGCTATTATGGAAACCAAACTGGTTGTATAGCCAACAATTTCTCCCACACTGGTTTTATTATTGTTTTCGGCTTTTTTTGGAACAAACACTTTTGATCCTGGCAAAAGTTTTGGGTATTTTCTAAATATTAAAAAAGATTTAGTGCTCTTAATACTTCCATTTTGATAAACAACATAAACTCGAGATTTTTTTGCTTCTAATCCAAACCCACCTGCGGCGTTTATTGCCGCACTTGTAGTTAGGCCCTTCTTGTATGTCATAGCAGTTGCTTTTTGAACAGAGCCTGAAACTTCAATTGAGTTATCTGATTTTGGAACAATTATTTCATCACCCGATTTCAGCGTTAAGTTATACTCGTCTAAAAACCCATTAGATTTAATAATTTTGTTTACGTCTAGACCTATTTCGATGAATTCATCCAAATCGATTAATTCATCTTCATTTTCATCACTTATATTCTCAATTAAACTCTCAACTTCACTAACTTCAACTTTACGCTTTAGCTTTATGCCATTTAATTCTGCGTTCGGCAAAAAGCCATCAAAATCTTGTATTAAGTCAAAAACAGAGTAATTATTTGTCTTTAAGGCATAGTTACCAGGTTTTTTAACAAGACCAGAGGCTGAAACAAATTCTTTTGGTTGATAACCAAGTTTCGACCTAACTACAACAAGGTCATTTTCAAGAAGCTCAATATTTTGATCAGAACTTAAATTGCTGTAGCCTTCATTTAAGGAGGCCCTAATTGTTTCGACAGGGCTTAATTGGGTTTCATCGTATGTTGAACGGTAGATAGTAATATTTTTAAAAGAACCTTTTTCTGTAATCCCGCTAGACATTAAAATCAAATCTATTAAAGTCATTCCTTTAAAAAAAGGATAATCACCGCTAGTATTAATTTCTCCACTGATAGATACTGATTTAGAACCGGATAACTCTTCAATTGAGGCAATAATAAGTTTGTCGTTATTTCTCAAGGTGTAATTCTGGTTGAGACTTAAAGCTTCTTCTAAGTCAACTGTTTTAGCCTCTTGAGGAAATCCATCAACCTCTCTAATTATATATCCTCTTGTTTTTAAGGCATTCTCTTTAAATCCACCCGCTGACTTAATAAGAGACCTAACGTTTAAGTTTTTATTTAACTCATATCGTCCTGGGATCATTACCGCTCCCTCAATAGAAACTAGATTTTTAATTTCATCTCCCACTTCTCTTGCCTCTACAGTGTCACCGTCATTTAAAATAAATTCTTTAAAATCTTTTTTCTCAACGGTAAATATAGATTTAGAGTACCCATCAACCCTTTCCAAATAAACTTGATTCTTTAATCCTTTACTGCTAATCCCGCCACTGTAAA
>ENA-OSEY01000366-OSEY01000366.1-marine-metagenome-genome-assembly--contig:-NODE-366-length-33496-cov-3.548849_pt1 | contig 33496 bp, 23 predicted proteins | sample MGYA00248465_ERZ534230 | MGnify/ENA primary metagenome ERZ534230 (study PRJEB26409, sample SAMN06344110) | marine metagenome | isolation source: Sea water from surface | place: Atlantic Ocean:Southern... | reverse complement strand
TTTGTTAATCTCGTCGTTAAAACTGTTTCCTTTGGTAATATTTTAGATTTTTGCGGCACCAAAAGAACATCATCAAACGTATACCCTTTTCTAAATTTTATCTTACTTTCCATTTAACACTCCAAATAATTTTTATCTTTTAATTTTTTAAAAATTTTACGATCTATAATAATATCTTTAAGCTTATTTATTTCAGTATTTAACTCTCTATCTCCGTTGTTATAAAGTACAACATCTTTGATTTCTTTAAGCAGCATCCCAGTACCATATGCGGGTTTTAAACCTTTGCTATTTAATTTAAATGCTGCGCCAGCAATTAAAAGTTCTATGGCTAAGATGGTAAACACATTTTCTTGAATTTTTAATAATTTTAATCCAGACCATGGCGCCATACTAACCAAGTCCTCTTGACCTCCTGATGTTGGTATCGAATCAACGCTTGCTGGATGGGCTAAAGTTTTATTTTCAGATACTAATGCGCTTGCTGTTACATGAGCGAGCATATACCCAGATTCTAATCCAGGGTTTTTTGCTAAGAAAGGATTAAACCTTCCTTCTGCACCTTTCATAAAATAATGTATTCTACGTTCAGATATAGCACCTATTTCTGCAACAGCTATGGCCATATGATCCAGTGTAATTGCTATATGCTCAGCATGAAAATGACCTGAAAATCCAATTTTACTTTTACCAAGGATTACTGGGTTATCACTAACACTATTTATTTCAGCATTTATGATCTCAGATGATTGCCTAACAGCATCCCTGCATGCACCATGAATATGAGGAATACACCTAAAACTATAAGGATCTTGAACTACATCACAATCTTTGTGCGACTTTACAATTTCACTACCATCTGTCATTGCCCATATGTTTTTTGCGGATACAATTTGCCCTTTATGCTTTTTTAATTTGTGAATGATAGGATTGAATGTATTTCTACTCGACAAACTAGACTCAACAGATAAGGATCCAATAGCATCAGCAGCATCTAATATTTGTAGTGAATTAGACAGTGATTTTATGGCTAATGCAGTTGAATATTGTGTACCATTAACTAAGCTGATACCATCTTTTTGACGAAGCTTTAAAGGCTTAATATTTAATTTATTAAGAACATTTTTTGAGTTTACCACCTTTTTACCACGAATTATTTTTCCTTCCCCAATTAATGAGCTAGCGATATGTGCCAACTGCGCAAGATCACCGCTAGCTCCAACTGAGCCTTTTTCAGGAACTGCAGGTAAAACTTCATTATTGATAAACTTAACTAACTGATCCACAGTGTCTGGATGCACTCCGCTATATCCATGAGAGTAGTTTAATACTTTTAAGGCCATAATTATTCTTACAATTCCGGCATCTAGGTATTTTCCAACGCCAGCTGAATGGCTACGAACAAGATTAAGTTGCAGTTTAGACTGATCTTGCTTTTCTATTTTTATTTGACTTAACCTGCCAAAGCCAGTGTTGACACCATAGATAGTCTTACCTGATGAGAGATTTTCAAGTAAGTTAGAATAAGAGTTTTTAATATCCTTTTTAGCATTACTATCAATTGTAACTTTTATACTTCCATCTAAGAAAGGTAAAAAATCTTTGTAAGAATATGTTTTATTTGAAATGCGAAGGGTCGCCATTGATTAATTTAGAGCGAAGTACCTATCTATTACAACGGATTAACCTTTGGTATATATCATTGAATAGAGTGATAGTCTTTAAAGATCTGAGGGTCTGCTGGAATACTATTTAGAATTACATCTCCATACCTTTTTGTAACAATTCGATTATCTAAGCTAATAAAAATACCCGAGTCAAATGTAGTTCTGATTAATCTTCCAAATCCTTGCCGAAACCTTATTGCACATTCTGGAATTGTATAGTTCATGAAACTATTGATTCCATTTACATCTAAATAATTGGAATAGGACTTAATGAGAGGGTCAGATGGAACATCAAAAGGTAATTTAACCACAATTAGAATTTCTAAAAGCTCACCTGGGAGGTCTACCCCCTCCCAAAAACTATTTGTACCAAAAAGAAGAGCATTTTCATTTGAATGCATACCTTTAATTATTGATGGCTTTGATGCTCCTCTAGATTGGGCAAAGAGTGGTATTTTTTTTCCGCCTAACCTTTCTTTTATTTTTTTTGAAACATTTTCTAACATTCTAACAGACGTAAATAAAACCATTGTCCTTTTGTTAAATATTTTATGCACATGGTAAATCAAATCAGAAAGTTCATTAATATCATTAGTTATATCCATAGAACCACCATATTGAAAGTATTTAACCTGATCTTGATATGAAAAAGGACTTACATAGTCTCGCGTAATAATATTGTCATTTTCTATTAGACCGTTCCTTTGAAGAAAATACCCAAAGGATTCTTCAACTTTAATAGTTGCTGATGTTAAAATAACATTAGAATTTTTTTCATAGAGATTATTTCTCAGTTCCTCGGAAATATCAATTTTTGATGCATGCAATGATACCTGGAGTTGATTTTCAATATCTTTATTTGCACTAAAAAAGCCTTCTTTCCAGTACACCCATTCATTATCTTGATTTTGAGTCAATAAACTAATTGATTCATTCAAAATATTAAGATTTTCTAGTCCTTTATCTAAAATGCTATGTAGATATAGATATTTGGATCGATTTGCATCAATTTTTAAAATGAAATTTCTAAGATTAATAAAACAAACTAATAAGGATTGTGAATTATTTGAAAAACTGGATAATGATTTACTTAATGATGAATACTCCTTTGAAATAGATTGAATTATAGGCCTCTCTTGGTAAGCTTTACTTATATCAAATTGACCTTCACTATTCCTTGAAAGATCTTCCATAAAAAGCTCGAATGATATCTTAACTTTATCAATGTCGTTAATTAATTTTTCTTTTAAAAACTTTAAGGAGGTTTCTCCCTCTTCAATTGATAGTAAGATATTATTCCACCTTCTAGATCTTGGGTTGCTAGGATTAATAGATCTTAGTAAAGACATTACTCCATTGTAATCTAAATTTATCTTAAACTGATCATATCCTCCTTTTACAAGATTGTGTACCTCATCAATAATAACTGTATCATGCTCAGGCAAAATTCCACTTACTTTTGCATCCGTAAGCAAAAGGGAATGATTTGCCACCAAAATGTCAGCCTCATATAAAGATTTTCTTAATGGCCCATAGTAACACCCGTTGTTTCTACCACAGATATCTCCCGTGCAAAATCCTGTATCACTACAAATTAGTGAGGCTATCCATGCTCTTCTTGAATTAAAAAAACCATTGCATTCCGATAAATCCCCTGACTTTGTTTGTTGAAGCCAAAATACTATTGGTAAAATAACTTCAACATCAGAGGACTTTATGTTATTTCTGTCACTCAAAAACCAATCAAATCTTGTTCTACATAAATAATTTTTTCTACCTTTAATTAATACTGCCTTTACAGAAGTATTTAAAGCCTCAGTTAACTTTGGTAAATCTTTGTAAAATAACTGATCTTGCAAATGTTTTGTATTGCAAGCTATAACAACGGGGCCCCTTGAATCAGTTTCATACTTTCGTTTAATAGCAGAAAATAAATATCCCATGGATTTACCTAGACCTGTTCCAGCTTCGAGCACCCCAGATTTATTACTACTTAAAATATCATCGCAAGTATTAGCATACTCAACTTGATTCGCTCTATCTTCAAACCAATTGTATTTATTGGATAAAACTCCGTCTAAACCAAAAACATCCGATGCAGTTAAATTTTTTATATCTTCATCACCATGAAATTCGTAGTTAGGCTTCATATATTTTCTACTTTTAAGCCGTTTTTTAATCGGATCTTTTAAATCTCCAGACTTTATGAGCATGTTTGCTGTATCTACGTATAATTTTTTATTTGGCATTTCATACTTATCTATTATGGATAAAACCTTTGAAATTTCTTCAAGGTTATAGCACATTAACTCATCTAAAAGATGTAAAAAAATGATGCCGCAATTTTCCGTGTCCTTTTCAGCTCTGTGGCTCCCAGAAGCATCTAATCCATAAAATTCAGATAAAGCAGACAAGTTAAATACAGGGTGATCAAATAATACTGACCTTGCTAATTGGAGAGTATCATATAAAGGATTACTTGGAATATCTAAATTATATCTTTTACAAAGACTTTCAATAAAACTCCAATCAAACTTGACATTATGCGCTACAACAGGATGGCTGCCAATAATCTTCATTAGGTCATTAATTATTTCACTCTCTTTTGGAGATTGGCTAACCATTGAGTTAGAAATACCTGTAATACTAGTTATAAAAGATGGAATATTTTGCCCAGGATTGACTAAAGTAGAAAATGTCTTTTTAGGTTCACCATCTTCGAACAAAATTGCAGCAACTTCAATTATTCTATCATGATTTGGATCAAGGCCTGTTGTTTCAAAATCTATAGCAACATATGATGAAAGATTTAACTCTTTTAGTAGTCTTTTTTTCTTCAACTTTAGCTGAATAATGTTTTTAAGTAAAACAAAGGGTTAGATAGTTCTGTCTTCGGAACCTCATTTGCGAGCATACCTGATATTACATTCCTAACTTTATCATTTCGGCTTGCTCTATCTATAACAAAATTTAGTAATATTTTATGATTGGCTAATTTTAAAAGTTTTGTACTAGTATCAAGTTCACTTCCTAGATAACCCCACAAATTTCTATCATAAATAGAAAGATATTTTTTTGAAAAATCATTACTTGCTTTTGAGGAAGAAATAACATCAGCAGCAATTTTTCCTGATTCTAATGCATTACCTATGCCCTCACCCGTAAAAGGATCAACTAGGCCAGCAGCATCACCAAGGAGCATATACCCATCACCGTGGTTATTTCTTCTAATATTACCGAATGGTAAGTTCCAACCTTTTGGTTTTTCTAAAGGCTTAGAGTTTTTAAATCGTTTTTTAAAATTATTTGAGCTGATTACTTGATTCAAAATTTCATGAAGCTTTTTACTTTTCTTTTTCACCTTACTTTTTAATAAGCCTACACCAATGTTAGCGGTCCCACCCCCAGCAGGAAATATCCAAAAATATCCAGGTATTGTTTCATTTACATAATGAAGTTCTATTTGATCTGTTAGTTCATCAATATTTTCATAATAGCATCTGATACCAACAGCAGTAAAATTATTATCTGCGTTATAAGAGCCGGTTTTTCTTGCGACGATGGAATATGGGCCATCTGCTCCAAGAATGACATTGCCATAAAATTTCTTGATCTCACCATTTGAAAATTTACCCTCTACCCCAACAACTTTTTCATTATTGAATATTAAATCAGTAACATGAAAATCACTTTTCACATCTGATCCTTTACTTGCAGCCGAAAATAAATAATTATCAAACGATTTTCTTGGAATGACATAACCATGTGAAATATGCCTTTTGTTTAAACTTTTATTTAAATGCAATTCACATTCAGAGTGATTGGGGTTGCCAAAAATTATTCTATTTATTATTGCACCATCAAGCTCGTTCAGACCATCTAGCAATCCCATTTCATCAAGTAGCTTAACACTCTTTCCAGATAGAGCATCCCCACATACTTTATCCCGTGGGAAACTTGACTTATCTAAAAGGAGTGTCTTTAAACCTAGCTTATTACAATGAAATGCTGCGCTTGAGCCTGCTGGGCCAGCACCAACGATAATTGCATCATACATCGTCACTTATTTCTTCAAGGTGAACGCCAAATGATGGATATACGATACCGAATTTTAAATAATTAATTGTGCGTACCATAAAAAATAAAGTTAATAAAAAAATAAAAAACCATGGCGCTCGAATACATGCAAACATCGCGAAAGTAAATAAAGGAAAAAACTGAAGTCTTTTTACATGCCTGACATGATTTGGCCAAACATACATAACTAATGGAAAAAAAATTGAAACAATACTTACAGTACTAATGATGGGATCATCGAAAGCATATCCTAAATAAAAGGAAGTAAAAATTAGAATTATGGAAGAACCCATGTAAATAGGAGTATTTTCCCAACTATCCACATTCCAATCATCGTTTTCAACATCATATGATATTTTATATTCATAAAAAAGTATTGCGGCAAGAATAAATGAAAAATAAGGTACGTATCCAGACAAACTAATATCTGCAGAGTCAATGCGTATAGTACCAATGATAAAAAAAGAAAAGTAATATCCTGAATTAAATATTATATCAATATAGCTTAATCGATTTTTTTCTTGTTTGAGCAAATTAGCACGGACAAAAACATAAAAAAGTACAGTGCTTATTATTAATTTAATTGCACCCTCATAAAAACCATTCCAATCCCAGTAACTATAGCGATCTATTTGACCTAGTAAATATACATAGCCCGCAATGGTTAAAGACCAAACAGCAAAAAGACATGTTAGATGATTCGAAACTAAAAAATCATAATATAAATCAATCTTTTCATTCAATGACTTATAGTTGTTTGATGTTTTGGGAATTAGTCTGGATATTAACATTGGTCTCTAAAATTTGGATGAAGTAAAAATTAAAAACCAGCCATTTTTTGGAGCGATTGATCAAATAGAAGATCAAAGACCTCATTTATAATTATTAGACCAACAATTAAAGATGATATAATTAAACATATTTTTAAAACATTTTGGTAAAAACTTTTTTCATACTTTTGTTCTTTAACACCAATTAATAGTTCATCCAAAAATACCGGGATTGACCATTTCTTTAATATAAATAATGCAGTCAATGCTCCTCCAATTGGCAGCATATATTTAGATGAAAGTTCATCTAAAAAGTCAAAAAATGAAATCTGCATAAAATTTGTAATGTTAAAATCACCAAGAGAAAGAGAACAAAAAACACCAACTAAGGAAATCACACCTCCAAAAAGGAGTGTAGCTTTATTTCTTGACCATCCTTTTTCATCAATAAAATATGCTGTAATCACTTCTAAAATAGATATAGCGGATGTAAGAGCCGCCATAAAAAGAATAAAGAAAAATAAGGCACCCCAAATTACCCCCCCACCAATCTGCGGGAAAATTGTAGGTAACACCACAAAAATTAAACCTGCTCCAGCACTAGGGTCAGCGCCCATTGCAAAAACTATAGTAAAAATAGCGGTGCCAGCTAGCATTGCTATAAAGGTGTCTAATAAGATTACCCAGATAGCAGAACTGAACAGATTTTGCTTCTTATCAAGGTAACTTCCATAGGTTATCATCGTACCCATACCCAAGCTCAATGTAAAAAAGGCATGACCTAAAGCCATAACAATACTAGATGGGTTTAGATCTGAAAATTTAGGTTTAAATAAAAACTCTAGCCCTTTTTTTCCTCCTTCAAGGCTCAAACCTTTAAAAACCAGAAGACCCAGTATGACAAGAATTAAAGGCATCATTATCTTTGCTCCACTTTCAATTCCAGATTTTACACCCTTTACGATTATACCAATACAAAAAGACATGAATATTAGTTGCCATAGAATAGGCTGAAAACTACTGCCAATAAATTCACTAAATACTTTACCGGATGTATCTGGTTGGCCAGAAAGAGCGTCAAAACCACCAGATAATGCTAAAATAGTATACTTTAAGGTCCAACCACCAACAACGCCGTAAAAAGAGAGAATTACAAATGCAGAAGCAACACCCAAAAATCCAACCCACTTCCATTTTGAAAGACCAGAGAGCCTATTAAAAGCACCAACAGGGCTTAGTTGAGTGTTTCTACCAATAGCAAGTTCACCCAAAAGAATCGGTAGCCCGACAATTAATATGCATATCAAATAAACCACAGTGAAGGCGGCACCACCATTTTGGCCGGCCATATGAGGATATTTCCAAATATTTCCTAGCCCGACAGCAGAACCTGATGCAGCTAAAATAAAACCCAGTCTAGAACCCCATTGTTCTCTATTATTCATTGGATTCTCCTTTTGTGTCCTCAATTGCTGTGTTCATTATTTGGTCAAATGGACTAAGATGCGCATCAACCATAGCATCAATCATGCTGTAAAAATATATGAATATTACCCACCAAGCATACTTATTTCTTTTCTCTAAATACCTGTTTTTAGGAAGCGGCTTATCAACAGTGTCATAATCTCTATAAATCTTTGCATTTTCTAACCAAGAATACATTGCAAAAGACTCCAGAGCGAACACCAATGAACCTTTCAATAATTTACCGTTATATAGCTGCCCGCCGCCTGGGACTGTTGATAAATAAAAAGCGGTTTTTGGATTTTTATTCAAAGTTGAATCAGTTTTCGTAACTTGAGCCGCAAGAATAATGTTCAAGAAAAAGGATAAAAATAGGCATTTATGTAACATTAACTCTCTATTGCAATACAATCAATTTCTACTCTAGCTCCAAGGGGCAATCCTGCTACCTCCACTGTTGACCTCGCTGGAAAATTGGTCTTACCAAAGAATTCTATAAATGTTTCATTCAAAATACTAAAATCGTTCAAATCTTTTAGGTAAACATTTAGCTTAACTATGTTAACAAGAGAAAGATTTTTTGCCTCTAAAATAGCTAGAATATTTTTTAAAACCTGCAAACATTGTGGTTTTACATCATTTGATACCATCTCGCCCGTAGCCGGATTAATTCCCACCTGGCCTGAGGTGTATAAAAACCCACCAGCTGATACGGCCTGACTATAAGTACCAACTGCATTTGGTGCATTTTCAGTTTGTATAAGCTCTCTTATTGGCTTTCTATTTTCAATATCTTTCTTTGACATACCTATTATGAAACTCCTATGCTAAAGTGTTTTTGATTAACTCCCCTGTTTTTTTCATCGCATTATCAATTGCATTAGAATCTTTACCACCAGCAGTGGCCAAATGAGGTTTTCCACCACCGCCGCCACCCATAAAAGAGCCTATTTCTTTCGCAAGTTTACCGGCATTTAGCTCTTTTTTAACTAGATCAGCACTAACAACAACCACAGCAGCAGGTTTTTCACCTCCATCATCGAACAAAATTCCAATTCCACTCCCAATATTAGAAATGATACGATCACCTAGTCGTTTTAATTCATCAGCATCTCCAATACTTAACTTCCTTACAACAACAACATGATCATTAACTTTGGTTGAGTCTTTAACCCATTGGGATATTTCAGATTCATCGGATCTGCTTAATAATTTAATTTTTTTGTCGAGCGATTTTTTATCCTCATATAGCTGCAATACTCGATCAAAAAGCTCATCTTCATTGCAGTTAAGTCTTCGTTGAATTTCTAACATTAATTCTGACTGGTTTTGAAATAGTTTCAATGCAGCTTCACCAGTGACAGCTACTATACGTCGAACTCCTGAAGCTAAAGAGGACTCCTCAACAATTTTAAATAAACCAATATCGCCTGTACTGTTAACATGAGTTCCACCGCATAGCTCATTAGAAAATTTACCAGTTGAAACTACTCTTACTTGCTCGCCATATTTCTCACCGAAAAGAGCAACGACTCCACTACTTATAGCCTCATCATATGCTTTAACTGATACATGCAAACTACTATTTAATAATATTTGTGAATTCACTAATTGCTCAATTTCTCTAATTTGATCTTTTGAAATTTTTTCAAAAAAGGTAAGATCAAATCTAAGGTAGTCTGGATGAACTAGCGAACCTGCTTGCTGTACCTGGTCACCTAATACTGCCTTTAAGGAAGCATGTAATAAATGAGTTGCCGTGTGATTTCTTTTAACATTATTTCTATGAGATGCATCAACTACACATTGAACATTAATAGCTTTATTCCAGCTCGAGACATTGCCTTTACAGATATGAACTATCATTTCACTTTGTTTCTGGACGTCAATAACATTTAACTCATTTCCATCAAAAGATATACTTCCTACATCACCTACTTGCCCTCCAGATTCAGCATAGAATGGTGTTTTATCCAATACAACGATGTACCCATTTTCAATTTCTGAATACTTGATTACTTTTGAAGTCGTTTTTAAATATTCATAACCAACAAATTCTGAGTCATTTTCAGCAGATAAATGGGTCCAATTAATATTTTTATCCTGCAATTTAAATTTGCCTGATTCTCTAGCTTTTTCTTTTTGCTTTGACATCTGCAAATGGAAACCATCTTCATCTACTTCAATATTATTTTCTCGCGCAATTAGTTGAGTAAGGTCAATTGGAAAGCCGTATGTATCATAAAGCTTAAATGCATCATCACCAGATATAACTTTTTCATTCCCTATTGTATCTATCAATTTTTCTAAATGATTAATTCCCCTTCCGAGAGTTTTATTAAAAAGTGTCTCTTCAGTGCCGATTACGAGTTTAATATGAGTACTCTTCTCATTCAGCTCTGGGTATGCGTCACTCATTAAATCACAAACTGTATGAACAAGTTTATGCAAAAATGGTTCATCTAATTTTAATACTCTACCAAACCTAGAAGCTCTTCGCAATATTCTTCTCAAAACATACCCCCTACCCTCATTTGAAGGAAGTGCTCCATCTGCGATGGAAAAGCAAAGCATTCTTATGTGATCAGCAATCACCTGAAAAGGGACAGGGTTTTCAATATACCTAATCTCAGACCTTGATTCGATCTCTTTTATGATAGGCTGAAATAGATCAGTTTCATAATTACTAGTTTTTCCTTGTAATACGCTAGTAATTCTTTCAAGGCCTGCGCCTGTATCAACATGGCTTTGTGATAATTGCGTTAATGAACCATCAGACAAACGCTCGTTTTGAATGAAAACCAAATTCCAAAGCTCCCAATAATCATCATGCTCATTCACGCCATCGGAAGATTGAATTGATATATCACTACCAATATAATAATGAATTTCGGAACATGGGCCGCATGGGCCAGTATCTCCCATTTCCCAAAAATTCTCCTTTTTACCGAACCACAGTACACGGTCCTCATTAATATCTGTTTGATCCAACCATAGATCATAAGCTTCCTGATCATCTTTATAAACTGTTACCCATAATCTATTTTTATCTAGCCCCCATACATCTGTAAGTAATTCCCATGCCCACTTGATAGCATCTTGTTTATAATAATCACCAAAAGACCAATTACCAAGCATTTCAAAAAAAGTATGATGGAATGTGTCAATTCCCACCTCCTCCAGGTCATTGTGTTTACCGCTGACACGAATACATTTTTGACTATTGACAGCCCTTACATGATCGGGTTTGGATTCGTCTAAGAAGATAGGTTTAAACTGGTTCATTCCAGCATTCGTAAATAAAAGAGTTGGGTCTCCAATTGGAACTACTGGCGCGCTCCTGATAAACTTATGGTCCTTCTTCTCAAAGAACTCAATAAAAGATTTTCTTATATCAGATGATTTCATAATTAAAATGAAAAACTGGTTTCAATACTAGTCATATTAATGGTTTCATCTTTACCATTTACTTTACCATCACCATCTATATCCCTAAAAGACTGCCTAAAAATGTAATTTAGTATCATTCCATTTCCGAGCTTTATTCCTACTCGATAACCCGATATTGTACTTTCAGTAAATTCAAAATCAAATGGATTAGGCACGTTCCTCTGCTGGTAATACCATCTAGCATTAGTAATCTTACTTATCGGTTTTTTTAAACTTATACCCGCTATAAAACTCTGATTACGATCATTATTAAAATTATTTTCATTCTCATTCCATTGCTCACCAAATAAATTTTGATATGACATAGAAGCCCCTACCATCTCACCAAGATCAATACTCAAAGTAGAAAAATATCCTTTTTGCTTTCCAAATTTACCTAATCTACTATCTTTAGTAATTATTTCTCCAGTTCTTAATCCAGAATTATCATTCATAAAAGACGATGAAAACGTAGCTCTTTCTATTTCATAAGATCTATCCCAATAACCAAACTCAAACTTTCCAGATGGCATCATTCTATACTCAAATTTAAATCTAGCAGGACCCAACTTGGTTGATAGGCCAAAAGGAATAAACCCATTGCCTAGGGATACCTCTTCAGCGGAAATGGGGTCTACTGTCTTGCCGATCAGCGATGCAAATTGAGCATAAATTGATACGCTCATATTGCTCTCAGCTAAAATAGTTTTTGAAGCATCTAAGGAAACTGCATAGATAGATCTTTTTCTATTTTGGACATTTAATGGTTCAGGCTTACGCATTATGTCTGTGTCCAGAACATATATACTATCAAGGTCCCAACCAGGAATATTACTGTCAAGTGTATCTGTTACTCCATCACCATCAATATCAAGCTCGTTCGGATCAACGTCAGCAATTCCATCACCATCAGTATCTAACCAATATAATGGATCATCAGGAAAATCATCAACGAGATCTGGTCTACCATCGTTATCGCTATCCCTGAGTCCCAAATACTGGTTTCGATCTGCGACCAGAGAACCTCCAATATTAATTCCATTAATAATATTTTTTGACACTCTAAAACCTGTAAGTCCTAAATTTTCTTTAAAATCGTTAGTAAAACCATAAAAATTAAACCCTGAAACTTTAAACTTAATGTCCATTCCTACTTTTCTCACCTGAGGGTATAAAATAGTATTTGTATATCTATTAACCAGAATCCCTTTACCTAATGTGACATTATCTAAAGCTCCGACCTGAAAATAAAAAGGATCCCATTTCTTTCCATATCTTATGTAGTATATCTTATCAATGATCGAGTTCTTGGATTTTTTACCATCGGAAAAATCCCATTCATCATCATGAATATTACCATTTTGATCGATATAGAAAACGATATCAAGAGCCACAGATACTTTACCGATTGGTATAATTGGTCTTAATGCGACTTGATTCCAGATTTTTCCATCTATTGTAACAGCGCCAAAAGCTCCTTGCACTGAGCTGGAGCCTAAACCTTGTGAGCTTGCCAAAGATAAAAATAGAAACAAAAAAGATATGTGGAATATTTTTGTCAATTTACTTTACTATAGTACTCTACAAATTAGGTTATTTGGTTTTGACGGAACAACCTGTAAATAGAACTAGTATTATCAGAAATAATTAACAAATATTTAAGCGTGCCTATGAATAAAAAAGATTTATTTGCTCCAATTGCAGGAATTATTATTGGCCTTGTTTTAATAATTTCTCCATTTCTTGCACATGTAAAGAAATCATTAATTCTTTTAGGTATCGTACCACTTTGGATTGGGGCTTATTATATATATCACCTATCTCATAATCTAAATAAAAAAAAATCAAATGATGAGGATGGCTCCTAATATTAAAGCATTGAGCTATTTGCTTGTAGTTTTCGTGTTCATTTTGCCACAAAAAGGTAAAACCCAAAATACACTTAATGACATCAGGTTTAAAAGTAAAGACAACGGAATAATTGTTGAATTTGATTTTGAAAATATAATCTCCCCAGATTCAATCTATTCATGGCAATCTGATAATGATTGGTTTTATTTCACACTCCATAATGTTACATCAGATACACTATCTTTAATAAATAAGACGTCCTACACCTCCCCGATACTTGCTTTTCAGCCAATTATGAATGACAAAACTACCCAAATAGGTCTTAGACTTGCTCAAAGAGTAGAATCGTTTGAGCTGTATAAAAAAAACAAAACAAATTCAATTAACGCACATTTACATTACTCTCTGGAGAAATTCAATGAGATACCAATAGCAAGCAATATGAACCAAAGTCAAAGAGAGTTTGATAATAGTTTTTCCCGTTCAAAAAATTGGATGTTCTTAATTGGAAGTGGTTATGTTATTTCTGGTTTAGTCTCAAAGGATGAAAAAAATAAAAACTTGGAGATTGGGCTAAGCACAATTTTTTTAACATATGTAATTAACAAGGTCTTCAATCGTACATGAAGTCATATTTGATATATTTTTCTTTAATCTGGGCATTAGTAATAATTTTAATGGGTTTATTCATTCGATTTAGACATAAACATCATTTTTCTGAAGATGAAGATCAATAGGCTTTTATATAGATCTCTAACCATTATCACCTTATGCTTTGGCAAAAAAGCAGAAATAAGAGAATCTTGGGCTGCTCTTCTCAATACAAATTTTGAGCAAATACATGCAACTCATCATATAAATAATCTTATAAGGCAAAATGCCATCCCTAGTTCAAAAAAGGAGCAAGACTTACTAGATAGGATAGGAATTAAAGTTTTAGATGAGAAACTTTTAGTAATGATGCCTGAACAGATGGATGAGATATATCAAACAACCCATTTTAACATTCATTATGATACTGATGGATCCTCTGGTAGCGTCTCATCGAGTGATTTAAATAATAATAGTGTTCCTGACTACGTAGAAAATATGGGATTAATCTTTGAGGATGTGTATCATTTTTTTAAAGATTCTATGGGTTATGATATTACATTTTTAAATAGCCAAAATGTTGGAAATAATAAATATGATATATTCATTGATAATTTGCCTACAAACTATTTTGCAATAACCTACACAACATCCTTTATTAATCAAGCCAGTACTAGCTGTGGAAGCTATATAAAAATGCGTAATAATTATAATGGTGCAGCTTTTCAAAATATAACAGAGCTAGAAAATATTAAAATAACAGCTGCACATGAATTTTTCCATGCAATACAATTTTCCTATAATTGTTACGAACGATTCTGGCTTATGGAAGCAACAGCAGTTTGGTCTGAAGATGAAATATATAATGAAATAAATGACCACTATAGATATATGCCATCCTGGTTTCAAAATTCCGCTAAACCAATCGATGATGAGTCATCCCATATGTACGGCTCATTTATATTTTTTCAGTATATAGATGAACATTTAGGTGGTTATGAAACAATAAAAAATATTTGGGAGCGATCTCGATCAAATGCAAACTCTGTTAACGATGTAAGTTTTACATCAATAAATGAGGCATTAGAGAGTGTTGGTTCTAGTTTTTCTGGTGCGCTTAATAATATGCGAATTGCAAATAGGATAATGTCAAGCCACCCAAATGCGGATCCATTCACATATCTTGAGGCAGAATCCTACCCTGTAACGGGCCCACTAGAAATCGCGCAGCTTTATTTTGAAGATCAAATAATTGAATATTCTCAAAACTATTTAGCTGTCAATAGTGCTAATTATATAAAACTTGATTTAGTAGCACCCGCTAAGATTTCAATTAGTATTTTAGATGGATATGTAGATGATCTATTTCATGCAATAGTTTTCAAACATAAAGATAGAGATGCATGGACAATTCGTAGTGGGAACAATTTCAATATTGATCCCTCTGTAGGAATTGACTGGGCAACCATAATTATAAATACACAAAGCCAAAATCAAGATAGATGGTCGTATAAAACTAAAATTGAAAGCGGAATTTCGGAGGAACTTATCGTTAACAACACCTATCCAAATCCATTCATAAAAAATGAAAATGAATTTATTTCAAGATTCATATCAACTATTGATCAAAATATAAATATTTCCATTTATAATATTTTAGGTAAGCAAATATTCAAACATAAAATAGTATTGTTGAGCGGCGAGGAGCAGGAATTTAAATGGAATTTAAAAAACAATCGTGGAAATAAGATTTCTAGCGGTATTTATTTCCTTGAAATTGATGGCCGAAATGAAAGAAAAGTTAAAAAAGTAACTATCCTAAATTGATGATACTATCTTAGGTATTTCCTTTAAAATAAATTGATAGTTTAGAAAGTCATTATAATACTTATTTTGGTACTTTTTTTTCATATCATTTTTGATTACGTAAACTAAACCTTTACATTCTTTCCCCGCAATACTCTCTAGGTTATTTACGTAATTTTCAAACTCATTCATCTGTTCACTGTAACCTTCAATTTTTTGACTCAAATTAAGAATAGTTTTAGAATAAGAAGATTCTTCACTGGCCAATAAGGATTCACTTATTTTTAAATTTAATCTATCTAACAGAGAGTTGAGCTTACTTCTTTCGTACATAAGGCCTTTAAGTTCTTGTGCAAACTCTTTAACCTCCTCTCGAATAAATATTAAACTATAACCTTCTTTTTTAAAAATCTTAATCAATTGTTCAAGCGAATTGTTATAAAGTTGCTGATTAAATATTATACCTGCACTATTTTTTTCTAAGGCATTAATTATCTTGATTGCTCTTTCAGATTTACCCGATTTAGATATACCAATGTTTTTTTTACTAAAAAGTTTTGTTTTTGACTCATTCAAACTAGCATTATCAAAGATTTTTATCTTAGGACGCCTTCTTATCTGCCCTGCTATTTTTTTTTGCTTGGATAAATTAGTTTCGATGTTTTTTAATGATTTATTGATTTTTTCTATTTCTTTTTCTAATGCTAGATAAACCGGGAAATTAGTTTTTCTATATACACCCATCTTCTTTTTAATAGCCTTATCTAAAAACTTAACATTACTTTTTTCAATCTTCAGCCACTGCACGGTACTCATAACCTTAGCATCAAGAGATTGTACATCTCTTAAAACCCATATGCTAGGAAGTTGACTTGAACAGTTCTGAAATAAAAAAAGGGTTCCAACATAAATTGAAACCCTTATTACTTTAAAAAGCTGAAACATTACTAGGTCAACTGGCCATTATTTTCTAAGATTTGTAAATCATCAAAACCGCCAATCGTTTTACCATCTACAACAATTTGTGGAACTGTCCTTCCTCCTGTTATATCAAATAAATCTTCCCTAGACATTCCTCTCTCCTCAATATCTATCTCGTCAAATGAAAATCCTCTTTCTGTTAACAATCTTTTCGCACTAGCACAGGGGCCACACCATGATGTCGAATATATTTTAATTTTTGATTCTTTATTTATCATAATAAGCCTTTTATTTTAATAACAACATTTTATTCACACTACTACTAGCATCATTAGAGACCACAAGGAAATATGTACCAGAACTAGCTTGTGAGCTATTATTTAATCTTCCATTCCATGAAAAAGTATAGTTACCAGGCACCAAAATTCCAGTATGGATATTTTTAACCAAACGACCCATCATATCAAATACTTCTAAATTGTAGGATTTACTTTCAGCTACCTGCAAATTAAAATTAACTTGGGGATTAAAGGGATTTGGGTATACGTCTACAACTGAAAAACTTTTTGGGATTTGATTCTCATTAATGACTTTTAAAGGAGAAACATATGAATCAGGGTTTTCGGTTGTAAAACGAATGGCTCTACCATTTACTAATTCCGCTGCACCGGGCGCATAATTGTTATTGAAGATTATAGATAGGCCATCATTATTTCTAGGGGATTGAATACCAACAGTTGAGTAATTTTTTGTAACATCTACATCGTATATTTCAAGATACTGAAAATCAATAACATTATCTCCTGAGTTTGTAGGCAATGTATTAGTACTATAGATAATGATTTCAAAAGTTTCTTCAGTTATTTCATCATAGCCATTTAGCGCCCTAGACCATTCAATAACAAACCTTCCCTCGTTTTCGTCATGTCTCGTGTAAACCCTTATCCAATCTTCACCAACAACCTCAAGGTCATCCCAAAATGGAGCAAGCATAGCCTTAGGACTCATAAAAGAAGGAATAGACATATTCCAGAAGTAATCAATTCCACATGGAATTAACGATGCCCATCCATTAGAGCTAATGGTCATTTCATCAAAAAATTCACCATGATATTGTACTTGAAAAGGAAGCTGAATCGTTACATGATCATCATCATCTAATAAAAATTCATTTGCACCTGTCCCACCATAAGCTGGATCAAGTTCAATCCAATCAAAAGTGGGGCTCAACTCAAAGTCAGTATCTGTGTCATCATAGGCCCAATAACCATAATCACTGGGTGCAACCGGGACATTTTGAGAAAATGAACCAATAATGTACTCGACATTGTTACTAAAAAATACAGAGTCTGCATTTTGTAACTGCAATAAGAGCGTCATTGTACTTCCTGAGGCTAAATCGCCTACATTAAGCGTGTAATCAGTTTGATACACTCCTGATGAAAAGGGCTGAATAGTATGAACCAAATTTGCCCCATTGTTCTCTGTGATTTCTACACCATTTGATAAAGATTGAACTATAATTTTAATATCACTGTAATTCGCCGCAGAATAATTCTCTATTTGAAATGAAGGACTAAATGTTGATTGAGCTGAAATAGCATCAGCGGCAATACTCGCAATGATATTTATTGGTTCAATTTTAAGACCAATATTAAAAAGCTCAATTCCGTTAGAATCGGAAATTTTCCCAGTGGTACTATACTCAGAATTATTTCCTATAATTTGCAAATCATCAATTATAACGACAGCTGTATCACCCTCAGGTATTTGAGGTATTGAAAAAGCTATCTGATCAGGGTACACTCCATTAGTAAAATTAATTATTCCATCAAAAGCAGAGGACATAATATCTAGAGTATTGACTAATTTTATATTTAGACTAATATTACTTCCATAAGAGTTGGTACCATGAGATAGTTCAGATGAGGTATATGAATCAATCATTTTAAGACCATATTGATTATTGACGCCCTCGTTGATAGGTTTTGAAATATGCCCCTGAATAAATCCACCCTTATTTGCATAAATCTCTATTGAGCTCAACCCCTCCGTATCTAGATTATCTGTGTAAATACCGCTTTTTGAAGATATTCCTTTTGATACTATCTCCCCATTATTTAAAATTGCAATGACTGCATTTTCAACTGGATCTCCGGATGATGATTTTACTTCAATATTGACATAACCATCTGATGATAAGATATCATTAGAAGTTATCATAAAAGCGTCTGGAGTATCAAGATAGACCTGCAAAGATGGATCGCCCAGAATGTTATAAACATGAAAATAAAACTCTTGTGCCTCGCCTGGTTCATTTTGATTGGGAAATTCTTTTACAAGGCCAAACTGTCCAGCCATTAAGGCTGGACCAAGCTCAGTAACATTGTAGTTGATCATTGCATCATACATAGAAGCATTAATCACATTATTATATTTAGTACTAGTATGAAGGTCAGACGGTCCTATAAATGCTACTCCTCCCTTAGGATTGGTAGTGGTACCTCCTCTTAACATTGCCTCTGAAAAACATGGATCAACACTATTTGCAAAATCATTAGAATTACAAACGTAACTCATAAAAACAGGCGTTAACCAACCATTATTTAATCCATTCACATCATCCGCATGAAACTCAGGGTAATGCCACCCATTGGCATCTCCCCATCCTCGGTAGTTCACAATACCAACGCCATTATCAATGATTTCTGTGATGTATGGAGCACCCTGCTGTATGGGAGGATAGAATACAGTGTCTACAGAGCTGTAACCCAAATTTAAAAGTTCATCCCTAAGCCAATATGATGTCCACTTAGGAGTGATAGGAATTGGCGGAGTATTTGCATAGTTCCCAGCAACAACAAGAGCACGGTCCAGCCATTCCTGATCATACGCTAGTGGTTCTCTAGCATATGCTATCGTTTTAAGCATTATTACAGCTAGTTCGTAAGCAGAATCAATTGAGATTCTACCTATAAAAACATCGGGGATATAGTCATCTCCCACGATATGGGTATACTTTTGATCGGTAACATCATTTTCAGGTCCGTAATAGTATGAAGGCATTTCTGCAAATCCATCCACATCACCAATCAGAAGAACATACTCCAGCATTGGATTCTCAATAAAATGATTGGTGATATAATTTTGCACATTACTTACATCTAGTTCAGAATCAGATAAAGATACTACTGTAACATCAAATCCTTGAGTTTTTTTAAATTCTGCAAAAACGTCTACATAGCCTTGCTGTACCAACCCCTCTCTCGCAATGATTAAATATCCTCCCCTTACAGGAGATAATTGCTGCGGAAGAAGATCATAATTCTGAGTAACCTGATGCATAAAACTAATTGGTATGCTAGAACGAAGGATCTCCTCTTTGACCATTCCTCTGTAGGTGATATCACCAGCAAATGAGAATGCAAGAAATATTGAAAAAAATATTAGTTTTTTAATACGATACATTTACGAATTACTTTCTGATTTTTTGATTCAACTGAAACAAATAACATACCTGAACTTACTGTAGCTGTATTCAATTCGTTAAAATCTAAATTAAGAAAAAAATTTCCTCTAGCAAGTGATTCAAATCTTTTTCCATACACTTGCTGACCCAACACATTATATATCTTCACACTAGCAGGCCCACCTTGCCATGATTGAATATCTAAATTTATTTTCCCGAATGAGGGGTTTGGGAAAACCCTTTTTAAATTGAAATTAATTGCTGGAAGTTCAATGGAAGTAACTTCGGATGTCGACAGAAAGGCATCATCCATAGAATGCAATGTAAGACCGTTTATATCCCAGCCTCTATAATTTACTGTTTGATCCGTTTTAAACCATAGCTCCACTCTAAGGGAGTCAAAACCATCACGATCAATTACACTAAAATAATCAGATGAATATTCATCCCATTTATGCCCGCTCCATCCTATTCTCAAAAGTAAATTTTCATTTCCATTATAAATTGCTACACCAACAGAATCATGATCCCATTCCATTTCATAGCGGTGATCAATTTTAAATGTTACTCTATTTGCTCCAGAAATATTGTAAAATGGAGATTTTATTTTTTGTAATCCCATGATTGAGTCATTGTTTGCATAATAGATATCTGACTGCGATAAAAGTTTTTCACCTGCTATATGCCAACTATCTATTTCAGTAACCCAGTTATTCCAATCCTCACTTAATACCATACTTTGGTAATCATATACTGGTACAGTAAAATTATAATTTTGATCAACATAAAGCTTTTTTTCCCAAGGCGTTCCCACAGTAGGAGAAACTACTAATTGGTAAGAGCCTTCACTCAGAGATAAATCAATGTATGAATCATTAATAAGTATCGTATCCGTATCAAATTCGCTTATAACTAAGCAATGCACATCATATGGTAGATTACCAGTTACTCCATAATCTAAATCAACCCTAACTAAATGCATCGGAGCAGGTTCAAGGAAAAAATCAACATTTGTTATACCACTATTATTAGCAGTAATCGACTGCCTGATTGGAATGTAGCCTTTTCTAGTAACATTCAGATGATATGTTCCAGCATCAAGAATGCGCCTGTAACGACCAAATTCGTTTGTTAATCTAGGTTTAAGCACTGAGCCAGAATGTTCCTCAATTTCAACCTCTGCTCCAGAGATAGGAGTATTTGTGCTCGCATCATATACAATGCCCGTTACTTGGCCAGCATCTGTATAATAACCTATTGATCTATCGAGCAAATAAACCATAGCTGGCTTTGTTCTGCTAATTGTGCTCTCAATTAATAGACTATCTGGTTGAAGATTGGATGTCCCGCATTCTACTAGATATTGAATACAGCCAGTTTCCCTGTAAAACCAGTCATGAAGTTTTCCATTCCTTGAGCCACTTAGTACAGATAAATATGAACCAGTACCATCTTCCTTTTCCATTAAATCTGAAAAAGAATCAGCAATTCCTTTCATTAGATCTAAGTCGGGCGAGGGTTTGTTACCCTCCCAATTCCATGACGTAAATACTTTCTCAGATAATCTACCAGATCTAGAACTATGCCAAACAATTGAAAAGACAAAATCATGTTCAAGAGCTAAATCTCTTATCGCTACGGCCTCGCTCTCAGAAAAAGGTGAAGGACCTCGATAATAATCATAATGTGAGCCGTAATCTGTTTCATCAAAGACTAAAAATGTATCCCCGAAGGTCCAATTAAACCCAAAATTTCTATTTAAATCTACTCCATCAACATCATTACCAATCGAGGGTTCAAAATCAAATACTCCATTAGGCGTTACTCCTTCAGGAGAAAAATCGGTTTTATTTTTTCGGTATGTTACGTCAAGACCATCATGAACAACACCTAATCCATCTGGATTTGCTGAGGGGATCAACCAAATCTCTAAGTATGATCGTAGAATATTCATATGACTATAATCCTCAGGCCTAGGATCTAATAGATCCATCATCAAACTCAATACAACCTCGATGCCTAGAATTTCTTCCGCATGGACTTGCCCTACAAATAATGCTCTAGGTTCATCTTCTTTAACTGTAACATTATCTGAAATTTTTACAGCTATTATAGGAATATTTTCTAGCGATGAATAGCCAATAGTATCAACCAACATAATGTTTTGGTACTCTTCAATATTCGATAAAGAATCAATTAGTGATACTATTTCTCCGTACGAGTGATATCTATCATCTAAGGATTCTGAATGCACTACTCCGATCAAAAATAATATAATTGTAAAGATTTTAAAATTTATCATATAATGTAATGGAATATTTATTTAAAGTATTACTTTAAATATGTAATCTTACCATTCACTACTTTATTTTCGAGTGTGAAAGTATAATAATACACTCCGCTTGATACCATTTTACCATAGACATTCTTTCCATCCCAAGACACCTGATGATAACCTTTTGATCCACTCATAATAATCTCATCAACAATAGTTCTTCCCGAAATATCATATACATTAAATTGTACTAACTGAGGTGAGTTAATTGTAAAATCAAATTTTACTTGTCCGTTGAATGGATTCGGATACACAGATTGAATGTTAAAGCTACTTGGAATAGTTACATTAGCTTTTTCATTTCTCGAGCTTAGAACATCTGATCTTCTGATAATTTTAGCATAATAATTAGCCAAATCCTCTTTTCCAGAACTCCTTAGATCAATCCAATGAAGAAGATGGTCTTCACCGTTGTATTTTGTAATAGCGGGTTTTTTCTGATCGTGGTACTCTACAGAAATAGGAATACCATCTACACCGGTTGTTTTTCCAAAACCTACAACATAAGCTGAACCATATAAATCAACTCCGTTTATAAGGAGTGGATCACTATTATAATATCCTCTCCCATCCTCCCAAATGATGATATATTCTCCAGCTGCAACAGATTTTACTAATGGCTTTTGTTGATTAGTAGTGTCAGAAGAAAAATAAATTTCGCTACCAGTAGGTCCGCTAGAGAGATCTATCTCTCGCCCTATTATATCGTAATCACTACCATTTCTATAATCTTCCCAAACAATAAATGCACTTGACCCGTTTTCATCTATATCGAAAGAAATGGCAGATTGGTCATTTTCTTCAATTGATATAGGAGTGCCGTTACTTTCCCATTGAGCTTCACCATCCCAACCTATTTTCTGAGCGTATATATCACTAAAATTACCCTCTTGATTCCACACCGCCAAAACTCCATCAGTATCTGAGATTTTTTTAACTGATAGATTATCTGCACCAATAGACTGATTACTTAGGTTAAAGCCATTTGGAGGCCAGCCAGTAGAGACTTGTCCATTTAATTCTACTCTGTTGTATTTGAGTCTAGACGCAGGCCAAACTTCCTCAACCCAAAAAATTAAAAAAGATATACCATCAGGAGCTGGAATGACTGCCTGAATATAATCATCACCATTTGACTCAGCTACAGTAATACCTCCGGAAGATAACTGGGGATCACCATCTGGATTAAGAGATTGAAAAAATATATCAAACCCACTTAAAAAGCTTCTACTCTCTGACCAAAAACATCCAACTCCGACTCCACCAAGGTCAACTAAAAAGACATTTCTTTGATCATTCTCAGGAGTAAGAGCAACACCAGTTTGAGCCCACACATTTTCCAGTTCTGTATTTAACTTATTTATACGGATCTTTTTGGGGGTTGTCGTAGCATCAAAAGTAGCGGTATATATATATTCAGATGCATAAACCATTGTTGGGCTTGAGAGGTCTATCTCTGTTGAGGAATTATCTGAAAATGAAATTTGATTACCATTAAAATGAGAAAGTTCTCCTTCAGATAATACATTGCCATATAACTTTTTGCTTTCCCGGTTATCTTCCCACATAAGTATGATACTCTCATCAGAATTTTTAAAACCGACATTATATTTTATATCTCCATCTAAGCCCTTTATAGCGAGTAAACTTCCTCCCTCAACCAATGAAGAAACTCCTTTAAAGTAAGACACCTTCAAGTCAATACTTCCAGACCCTTGGTCAGCATAAACTACAAAAACACTATCACTGGACCCTTTCATTATATTGGGAGCAAATTGGTATCCATCTTCATTCGAAACTACTATCGGAGAATTACTTTGAGGAGTGCCGTTTTGATCAAGACTTTGAAAAAGAATATCCACATCAGGGAAAACGCCTTTTTCCCAAAATATATCGACTCCACCTATGCTATTCGCAGCAAATCTACCGCTAAAATTAACACCCTCAGTTAAATCAATCTGAATACCATCTCCCCATTGTGCATCACCCGCCGGATTGACTTTCTGCATGAAAATATCACCGTCAACAGGGTCGAATCTCAAGTCTTTCCATGAAATAAATACACTACCATCAGAACTTCTTTTAACCCTGGGACTAGTTTGAATCGCATTAAAATTCGATACGGGTTTTGCTTCAGCAAAAACTAATCCACTATTATTTACAAACTGATAAAGTATTCTAGCACTTTCATCACCATATTTCCATGTGACCAATGAAGTTGTATTATTAACAAAAGTCGTTCGAGGTCTTGTTTCAGGGTCTAAGCTATTAGCAATGGGAATACCATTCTCTTGAAAAAGAGGAGACATACTAACATCTAGCCGTTGTCCATATATATCAATGTTTTCTCCTTGCCTTGAGTCAGACCAGCAAATAAATGCCTCATTATTTCCAGCATATTCTATACTCTTAGCTGATTGGGTTCCTCCTTGAACTACAATTGGAACACCGCTACCAGGCGAGATTATATTATAATTTGCGTCAACATGCGTACCGTATATATCATCATCAACACCACCTCGCTTATCCTGCCATGTAACATAAACACCACCTAAACTGTCCGTGCACATATTAATCGAAATTTGAGTTCCCTGCTGTTGAGCAAGAGCGACACCATTAGGATCCATTTGAATAGCACCAGATTCATTGACATGCTGTATAAAGATATCTCCTGAATCATCAAATCTATAATCTACCCAGGCAATAAATGCACCGCCATTTCCATCTTCAATTGCAACAGGATCCTCTTGTCTTCCAGGTAAATTTGTAATTACAGCCCCATTGTCTCCCCAAGTAAAATTTCCATTTTTATCAATCTTATGAGCAAAAACATTCCTAACACCGTAACGTGTATCCGACCATACAAAAATCGCAGAGCCATCTAAGCTTGGAGCTACAGTTCTATACCACTCTACATGAACCCCTTGTCTTATAGGTGATGCTTGATCAAATGTAAATGCATCTGCATTTATTAAAGAAAGTGAAAATAAAATAATTGATATCCAAATTTTCATCAAAAAAAATCTCCAGTATAATTGTTATTATTTAATTTTTGAGACCTGCAAACCAGATCTTGTACATATTAGGATATGATCACCCCAAAAATATGTCTTATATACGTATCCTACATCAAAGATCCCTTTTGATATAGGACTTAAAGGATCTGAAACATCATAAAGTGCTAATCCACGGGAACCCAAACTAAGCACCGCTACATTACTCTTTACTGATACATGATCTACAGTTAAATCTTCAGCAAAACTAACCGCTACACCTTCACCAGTCCTAATGGATTCTAAGCTAATAAAATAAGCCCCAAAATCATCACATGCTATGTAAGCACCATCATCAGTAATAGATACCTGCTCAGCATTACCACCTAAATCAAATTTAGATAAAAAAGAAGGCTCACCACCTGAATTTTCATCTGATAAATCATAAACCAAATTATAGAACTCAACACCTAATTGATCTACGGCCATTGCAACAATATCATTATCATTACGTAGAGGAAAAGATCTTGTTGCATCAATACCTAATGGTTTTCCATCCGTTAGAAGTTCACCACCAATGGTTGGCATCCAGTTAATTATTTCTAGATTAAATACAACTGTAGTATCCGACCTGTATGTCCCCCACTTTAAACCATCATCATTATCAGCTACATACATAGTAAAAGTATTATTAGAGCTTGGAAATGAAATATAGTCTTTAGTCCTATCGCTCATGATTTCATTTCGATAGATAAACTCGCTACTGTCACCAAAATAAAATATTTTAACTTTTTTATTTGATTCTGTGACAAAAATAAGGTCATTTACACTATCTCTTTGGACAATGGATATATCATCGAATTCAATGTAAGACCCATCTTGAGAGTAGCCTTGGTATTCATGCAATTTATTCCCTGAATTCAAGTCCCAAACTTGCACACCAGCTTGGCCAGCAGCCACAAAAGCTTTATTGCCACTTACTGAAACATTTCTACAAAAACCTTGAGTGTCAAATAGCTCTTTTTGATCAATTGACCAAAGTCCCTCATCAACAGGCTCCATGCATGAGAAAAACAACATGAAAATCGGAAAAAAATGCAATTTCTTAATATTTATCATAGGAAAAACCCCACTTAATTTTACACCACAGCTGAGTCTGATTAAAACTTTTTAGATCCCGCACCCACTCATAAGCAGAATCAGTATTTCTTGAACGAAAACGAGCACTGATGGTGATACTTAGATCATCCCACAGCTCTTTATCAACCCAAAAAGATAATTTACTATCGGTATGATCCCTTCCAGAATGAAGTATATCATTGGCTGCTTCTGCTTTGTAATATCTCAACTCTTGCCTGAAAGAGAAACCAACGTGATCAAATAATGAAGTAAAACTTTTGAATTTGACAGGAGCATACCATTCTATTGTTTCATAGGATCGATCAAAGTCGCTTGATACTGCAGTCTTTTTAAGAGAAATATTTTTTGCAGTACCCCTATTAATTTGAAATGCAATTGTACCTACTTTTTTTATCTTTTTATTGATCTTTAGTCTTAAATAAAAAATATCTAGATCGAATTCAGAAAAAGGATTATCATAATAACGCTGTAGAAATCCAGCTCCAACTGAGTACCAATACCTGCGATCTAACCTATTTGTAAAGTTTAAAAATTGATCATTGTCCGAAAAATTACATGGCTTCAGTTCATTTAGAGATACATCTCTATCAATGTAATGACGTAAGTAATAACTATTAAGATGTCTTAATGAATATTTAATATTTCTATAAGCACCCCACTTATATTTTAGTGTGAAGCTACCAGACCAATAATCTTTATTAACGTTATGAATGTAATCAGAAACACTAACCATAGAACTGAATGCAATTTCTTTGCTTCCTGATGTAAGAAGCGTTTTGCTTGTATTGATTTGAAATCTATTTATATAGCTATCAAGTTTCTTAGCTCCTCCCATGTAATTGACATCAGAAGCTGCATTTTCAATTTCTTGCGATGAAAACCTCATAACATTATCATCATATCCCCCATGATAACTCAAACTAAAATTCAAAGGAGTAGAGGCATCAACCACACAAAAAAGGACTAAACTATATAAGATAAAAAGAAAGCGCATCAGTATAACATAAAACGAGTAAGGATAGCTTTTCCCTCATCAAAAACTTCAATAGAATAACTATTTTCTCCTTTGGGAACTTTTAACTCACAACTTCGCCATTTGCCAGGCACAATATCAGGTTTAGATCGAACCTTGGAACTGCTTGATCGCTCTGTGTTAAAAAAATATGTACCAACAACTTTTTGTCCACTTTTTACATGAATTCTGTAAGATTCTTGGCTTCCCATCTCCTCTGAAAACATAAGCCTACTTATAATCCGTAATGTTTTTGGACCAGTTGCTTTTACTTGAAGTGGTATATTCTTGCTGCACTCAAAATATTGTAATTGTTTGTCACCAAGTTCAATATCAACACTGCTTTTATGGACCATTGGGGTTATTGTTTTATGATTTTTTTTCGGTGTCTCAAACTCCTTAGATAGTAATCTTAATAAGACTGGGTATTTTAGATTATCTCCTTTTAAAACCTCAATAGTATGGCTTCCTTTTGGTAAATTAATAAAATAGTTACCAGAATATGTGTATCGATGCTTTGGATGCTGCACAGAGCGAATTGATCCTTGAACTTTATAACGGTGATTTACTTCAATAGTATCAGTACCATTTAAAACAATAACATAATTAAAACTGTGACTATTTTTTTTCTTCCTTAGTACTGGATATCTTGAAATAAACTCAGTCCGTGCCGGGCCATTTACTTGGTAAGTAATGCCCTCTTGCTTTATTGGGTAATAAACTCTTCTTTTAGAATTAATGACTAAAATTTCTTTTTGATCTTTGTTCTTTGATGGTCTCAATAATTTTGCAAAGAGAATAGCATCATTAGCAAATAACGATATAACTAGAATTGTTTTATAATAGACTATCCGGCTCATGATTGACTAGATGCTCCTTAATTTCTTTTTTACTTTGGTAACCAACAATGAAAACTGAACCACATATTACGCTTAAACAAATAAAAGCAATAAGTAGGTTATAACGCTCAATTGCGTACAAAGAGCCTACACCTATTTCAGGAAGTGGAATAGGCGCAAATGGCATTCCTAATTGTTCTGTAAGTGATTTGATATTTAGAATATGTAATACTGGAATATTATTTTTCGAAAACTTGGACAGAACACCTTCAATTCCTCCATCCTGCAAGGAAATATTTTGTATATCAGATCTTCGAATGATACCTGCAGGTAAAAGTTTTGAATTAAAACTGGTTCCTAGACTAGCTACACCACCACCAACATTTATCATCGCTTTATAATTCTTTATATCTGCAAAATCTTCAAATGTTTTCATACGCAGAGCTATGTTTTCTGCTAGTTTTGTTTTTTTTATCAGGGGCATACCATGCTTTTCAATGTTTTCAGTAATGATTGCTCGACCCGCTGGGCTTAATAATCTACCCATATCATTACGGCCACCTATTGAAGCAGAAATACTTCTGCTGGATATTAATTGATTAGCGTGTAGAATTTTTTCCATATCTAGCCAAGTAAAATCCACCTGATTAGCACCCCACTGCGATGCGCCTACAGATGTTATAGTGACAGGGTATGCTTCTATAGCTTTCAATGCAGATAATACGGCCATATTTGCTCCTGGCATTGATCCGGTAACAAGCACCGCAACAGTATCATTTTTTTGCAGACCTAATTGATCCATAAGCTCTACCATTCCTGCAGCAAAATTTGGATCTAGAGTGGTTAGTTTTGCATCTAGATCACCCTCATCAGTTGTGATCAAGCTAAAGGGACTACCAACTAATCCTGTTTCATTTGGATCATTCTCATCATCAACAAAGATTCCAGATACCATTCTTGTTGATTTCAATAGCTCCATCGACTGTTTCATGTAATTTGCTGCTTTGACCTTTGTGGTATAAGATTTTGAAACTTCAATCTTCGTACTATTTATTGATATTAAAAACCCAAGCAGCGCAAGCGCTGATAACATGACCAAGGTTGATGTTTTTTGAATCGCAGGAATAAATGGTTTCTGTTTGTAATTATTCAAAAATTGCGCCCCCAAAAATAATCATAACCATCAACTTTACAATTACAGCGGTCAGAAGAACTACGGATAAAGTGCGAATGACTCCCTGCCTATCCATCCAATTTGCGATCAGACCTGGAATTATATTACCAATGACAGCCACGCTATTTATGCTCTCTGTGTCTATATAAATTATTCTTGATAAATACCCAAAAAAGAACCCTAAAATCAAAGCTAAAACAATTCTTCTTTTTCCGTAGAGGAACATAACTCTGCTAAGCAATTTAATTATTATCAAAACAATGACAGCAACTGCAAAAGTAGATACAACTTGAATGGGCTGATGTAAAAAAAGAGCAATGTATCCAGGGACGATAATACCACCTGCCGTCACGCCTAATGCTTCGGATAAAACCAAACTAAGTATTATACCTAGACCTATACTTATTTCAACCATTGCTTTTCTTTTCAGAAAGAATTTGTAATATTTCTTGACCTACTCCAACTTGATTACCGATGGCATAAATGAGAGTGTCGTTAGGAAGAGCTAATATGCTTTCGCTCACATCGTTCGGTGCATCGTCAATTGAGAAAACTTTAACTATCGTTTCTGGAGAGTGATTTTTTAACCTATTAATTCTTGATTCAACCTTATCTCCTCTAACAATCAAATATTCTGGTTTAATTTCTTCAAATGTCAATTCAAGCATTTGCTTTGTACGCAAAGGCCTATCATCTCTAGAGTTAAAAAAAACGGCAGTGCCACTATTTGTTGGATAACGATCAATCACAAACTTCCAAATTTGAAGCGTCGACACAGGATCATTAGCAGCCATTCCATTCACAAACTGCAACGTACCATTTGCTCCATCTAGTTTCCAAACAATTAGCGCACCTAAATCAGGTTGAACATCATGCATGCCTTTAATGGCTATATCTCTTTTTACACCTAGCTGTTCACACACATCCAGGGCAATAGCAATATTTTGAGGATGCTCAATGTAGCTAAAGTTATTTATATAATGCTCTGGAAGTGAGTATTCATTTGAAGAAATAAACTTTGAGTCATTATTTAATGTTACTTTTTCAATAATATTTTTATGTTTGTTTTCTGCAGTAACCAAAGTACCGTTCACAGGGATAGAATTACATAAAGACTTTACGACATCGACCTCGGTAGGGCCCATTTCATCTAGATGGTCAGGCCTTGCATTCGTAATCACACCTATATCAGCCTTAACCATTTGATGCTCTGATATCCATTGATATTGAGGTTGGACAGCCATACACTCCATGACAACAACATCTGGCTTTTCATCGGAAAAATATTTTAATAATCTTACTTGCTCACCAATTGATGGTTTACGTAGTCTGTGAATTATTCTGTCAATACCTTCGGAATCTATCACTCTGGGTGCAGTACCAGTCGTTTTTGCAAACGTACGTTTACCTCCAGCGCGCAATCCAGCAGCAATTAAACGCGTTACACTAGATTTTCCTCTAGTGCCGTTTACATGTACCCTTATAGGAATTCCGGATAAACTTACCTGGTGAAATTTAAATTCAAAAAGACCGATAATAATTAAAACTGTAGCAAGGGCCCCGAGAATTATTAAGGGCGAGATTAGCATTACCGATCAGCTCTAACTATTCTACTGATCGTAGCCCATAACAATTTGGATAAGCCTTACCATATCCAATATATTGACCATACCATCAGAATTTATATCTGCGAGATAAGGATTAAAGTTTGTCTGATCTGCAACAATGTGATCAATCAGAATGAGTAAATCATTAACATCAATCATACCATCTGTATTTAAATCTCCATCTAAACGCATTTCACTGCCTCTAGTGGTAATTAAAATTGCAGTGCCGTCTGACAAAGGCATAGCGGCATCAGCATAAGAATTGTTAAAAGTGTATTCCAAGCCCCTAGTCATTGTGTGATCTTCAATGCCGACGGTGCAATAATTTCCATGAATCTGGCTCCAACCATAGCTTCCAGTTGTATTATTGTTAAAGTCAAGGTATTGAATCAAAATCTCACCATCTCCAGTTGGTGTTGTATAGTACATTGGGTCTCTTAAAATGACCTGAAAAGTTTCAGAGGTATTATTCTGAAATGTACGAACTCTTGACCATTGAACAATAAAAAGCTTATTAATCTCATCATACCAGGTATACACCCTTCCTGAGTTTGTTGTTTTGAGATCATCCCAAAACACAGCGACCATTTTCCCTGGTCCCCCAGCACCAGGCAGAGGATAATTTCTGAATGAACTAAGTGTGGTCTCTCCAAACGCTATCCAACCATTAGAGCAGATACTTAACCTTTCATAGTCTTGACCATAAAATCTGAAGTTAAAAGGGAGATTGACTGTCTCTACATCATCACCATTATCACCATTATCGCTTAAAGAACTTAAATGAGACCCATTACCATCGTACCTGCTATCAATTTCTATCCATTCATATGAAGGTGCTATTAGATAATCAATATCACCACTATCATAGATATAATATCCATAGTCGTCAGGACCCATCGGGTCTGTTTCTGTAGGAATTCCAATTTGCAGAGGTATGACAGATGTATTTGAATACCCATCCTCTGAACTTAAGGAAACAATTATATTTGCTATTGTGCCAGGAATAATATCTTCCTTTGCTTCAATGACAAAAGAATCACCACTGTTTGAACTTGAACCAAAACTGTTTGGATAAATAGATGACCATGATGCGGTATTATCAATTATTTCTATTGCTTGAGAAGCAGAGGTAATTACGCCAGTAATATTTTGTGCTGTAGTAGAGCCGATATTATGTAGTTCAATGTGAACGTTAGAGGTTTGTCCGCTAGATAACACGTCTTGACTACTGCCTGTAACATCAATACTATAAGCGTATAAATTCTTACCTGCTACTTCAAGTTCAAGGTACCCTGTAGAGACATAGCCACTATCGTTGGATAAGGTAAGCATAAGCTTAATGATAGATTCATCTGTTACGCTATTACTTACGTTAAAAGTATATGGATTAGATTCATTACTGACCATACCAATTAGACCTATATCTCCGTAATAAAACGTATCATTTACAATTGTCACATTAGCATTCTCAGAGCTCAATGTGCCTGTAATTTGAGTTGCGTTTGCATTTCCATAATTAGATACTGGTATAATGAGATCAACAACCTCACCAGAATTAATTTGGCCATCTCCATTACCCTCTGAAGAACCTAAGCCATTTTCATTGAAAGATATTTCTTCGGAAAAGACATTAACGCTAGCGCCAGGATTGTAGATTTGGAAAGAACTCTGATAGGGGTAGTGATTTTTCTTGGTAACGGTAACAAGTACTTCACCCTCTTCTATGGTTGGAATAATTAACCTTAATTGTCCATTAGAGTCACTATATCCAGATTCAAGTATTGACCCTTCCCTATAGATAGTAATCCATGCATCTGCAATTGGATTTCCGCCGCTATTTGTTAAAGTAAAATCAATAAAATTTGTTCCTTTTGTTATGGAGTAAGGGTGAGCAACATTTAGCATCTCAGGGTAGTCTGTCCACATTTGTAAAGATGCATCTCCCATTAAACTATTCCAATGAGTAAACGTAGATACCCATTGATTAGGATTAGTGGGATAAGCTCTAGACAACCACAGCTTACCTGCCATTAAAGCACCTCCAACAGAGTTAATGTTCTGCACTAATGCTCCATGATAGAAGCCCATGTCTACCATATTATTAAACATAGTATGAGTTCCTAATGTAGCAGTACCTATAGAAGCGACAGCAGCCTTGGGATTTGAGGCTGTTCCCGCCCTTAAAAAAGCTTCAGATATAGATTCTTCAGTACCAAATGAACCTGTTCCGCAAGTAATTACAGTTGCAATTGGGAGCATAAATCCGTTATTGGCATCTCCAACATCCGCACTGGTATAACCACTGACGCCATAAAAACCTCTGTAATTAAAAAACGCTAAACCATCACTCA